>Ga0326513_10000315_pt1 | contig 40000 bp, 55 predicted proteins | sample 2_2465_0518_D_FD_203654 | JGI IMG/M metagenome (GOLD analysis project Ga0326513, IMG submission 203654) | Bovine rumen microbial communities from UC Davis, California, United States - 2_2465_0518 | ecosystem: Host-associated > Mammals > Digestive system > Stomach > Rumen | place: USA... | reverse complement strand
CCTTACAGGCTCCACTCCTTGTCCTCCATGCGGTCGCTGAGGGTCGGGTTGTTCCTGCGCAGCATGGCAAGTGCCAGCCCGTTCATGGAGCCCGCCACGGGGTCAATGCGTTCCGTGTCGTCCTTGTGCTTTTTGTTGAGCTTGATGTCGCCGTAGTTGTTCTGGATCTCCACGGCGTTGGCCAGACACCAGAGCGCCAGCGGGCTGTACTCCAGGATGAGCTTTCGTGCCAGCAGCAGGTCGCGGAAACCTTTGACCGCGATGTTCTGCCCGGCGCAGCTCTGGTTGACCTCCACACAGATGTCCTCGTTGGCCCGTTCCTCCCGCATGGAGATTGCCAGATCCGTGGCGTTGTGCCCGTCGTAGCCGATGGCCACGACCTGCCAGCCGTGCTCCGCCTCGCCGGCCTTGATCCAGTCGTCAACATAGCTGTTGTCGGTCACGTCGCCGGGCGTGAGCGTGATATAGCCGTCCTTCGCCCAGCTCATATAGGGCACGCGGTCGGACTTCTCATGCCGCAGCGCGGCGCCCTCCGGGATAAAGCCGTGCATCTTCATGGCCACGAACTCATCCGGCAGCAGGAACGTCGCGCCCACGCCGCTCAGGTCGATCCGCTTGCCCAGGTCGAATCCCGGCCAGCACTCCAGCCCGTCCGTGAGCCGCGCAAACTCCTCCGGCGGCACCATGCACTGCCTCACCAGCTCCATGCAGTGCTCATTGAGGTAGTGATTGATGGCGCCGGTCTGCCAGATGTCCAGGCGCTTGGTCAGAAACGCGCGGATCTTGTCCGGGTCGTTGCTGCCATAGGCGTCCTTGTAGTCGTCCGTGATGCTCTTGAGCAGCGTCCGCCCGTAGATCGCGGCCACGCGCAGCGCCTCCGGCCCGCCGAAAAGGGCGGCTGCCTTCATCTCCCTGCAGCTCTCCGGGAGGGGCTCCCCGTCGGCAGCGGCCTCCGCTGCCGCAAGCTCATCTGCCAGCACGGCAGCGCGCAGGGCCGGGTTTGCAAGCAACCAAAGGCTCCGGTCGTGCGGGTTCATGTCCGCCGGGCACTCGCGGATCATGACGAAGTAGTGCTCGGCATCCTGCACATCGCCGTCGAGGATCTGCTTGGCGTAGAGCTCCTCGCGGTAGCAGGGCTTGGTCTGCGCGTCGTCGCCGGCGGTCGTGATCGCGTCCAGCAGGCACTGGAAACGCTTGCCCATGGAGTCCTTTTCCGTGTCGTATATCATCGACGTCGGGTGCGCGTGGTACTCGTCGATGACGATATAGCACGGGGCGCCTGAGTCCTTGTTCTTGGTGTCCTTACTCAGGGCGCGCATAAAACCGCCGAGCTTACGATGCCGGATCATGGCGGTCTCGCTCTTGGGGATCTTCAAACGTTTGGCGATGCCCGGCGAGGCAAGCGCCATCAGGCGGGCGTCGCCGAAAACGCGCTGGGCCTGCCCACGGTCGACAGCTGCGCACTCCACCTCCGGTGCCAGCTCGTAGCGCGCAAGCTCCGGCTGGTAGGGCGGGTAGATGGCATCGCCGCACATGTGATACAGGCACTGGCCGCTCTTTTCGGTGCTCTTCCAGTTGCCGCGCGCCCGCTTGTTGTACGTGATGCGGAAACGCCGCGCGCCGGTGTCCATCTCCACCCAGCCGTACACACAGCCGAGGTCGAAGATCTGACACGGGTCAAGGCTGATCGGCTCCCCGGACAGGGGGCCGCGCACGTGCCGGCACTGCTGAAACCAGCGCACGATCCGGTCGGCGCGGGTCTCGTCAAACACGTAGGGGAACTCCGGCGTGCCCTGCCGTTCGAGATCCTTGAGGTGGCGCTCGTATGCCTTCAGCTCGTAGTGCCCGGCAAAGCGCCGCCAGTCACCCTCCACGTATTTCCGGGCGATCCGGGTCACAAGATGATGCCGTCCCGTCGGTCTTGTCGGCATCAGGTCAACCTCCTTGTGGAAAACTTCCGGGGTTATTCACCGCCGGGCGTCAGGCCGAAAGCCTTGCCCGCCGCCTGGCATTCCCGAAAGAAACGATCCTGTATTTGGCTCCATGTAGAAGCGTCTGACACGTCGCCGACCTTCAGCGCCTGGAACACATGCTGCACCGCCCGCAAATACTGCTGCTCGGCGATGATGTATCGGGCGAAGGCGTCAACAGAGTTTCGCGTGAGGCTGCCGTTGCGTGCGGCCTGCGGGGCAAGCTGGGCCCACCGCATGCACAGGTTCTCGTCCAGATAGGCGGGCGGGTCAGGAATCATAGTCTTGGGGGGGGGGCGGCTCATATCTGAACCGCTTTCTTGCCGGTCAGGCTCTCCCAGCGGCGCACGATCACCGCCGCGTAGTGCCCGTCCAGCTCCATGCAGTACGCCCGGCGGCCCAGCTGCTCACAGGCGACGATGGTCGTGCCGGAACCGGCGAACGGATCCAGCACCCGGTCGCCCTGCACCGTGCCGTTCCCGATCTGGTAGGCAAAGAGCTTGACCGGCTTCATCGTCGGGTGCTCCTTGCTCCTCAAGGGCTTGTCGAACTCCAGCACGGTGCTCTGCTTGCGGTCAGAGTGCCATTCATGTGCGGCACCCGGCGTCCAGCCGTATGCGCATGGCTCGGAGATCTTCTCGCCCGACAGACAGGGTTCATGCTGCCAGTGGTAGTCCTGGCGGCTGATCACCGCCTGATTCTTCACCCACACAAGGCACTGCCGAACCGGCAGTCCGACGGTGCGCAGCGCCTGGCGGAACTCAAGCGCGGGCTCACCGTCAGGGTGCCAGATATTGAAAACCGCGCCGGGGCGCAGCGCGTCCTTCGCGTTCACAAAGGCGGCCTTGAGAAAGTCCAGCAGCTGCTCGGCCTGCAGGTCGTCGTTCTGGATCTTCCCGGCCTGCGCCTCATAGGCCACGCCGTAGGGCGGATCCGTCAGAAGCAGGTCGGCAAGCTCACCGCCCATGAGCCGCTGCACATCGTCGCGCTTGGTGGCGTCGCCCACCAGCAGCCGGTGGTCACCCAGCTGCCAAAGGCTGCCGGCGGGGAGCTCCTCGCCCTCCTGCGGTTCCGGGTCGAAGTCGTCCTCCTGCGGCTCACGCGGCAGATCCAGCTTGATGTCCGCCGCCGAAAAGCCCGTGAGCGTCACGTTGTAACCGGCATCGCGCAGCCGGATCAGCTCCGCGCTCACCATGGCCTTGTCCCACTTGGCGTGCTCGGCAAGCCGGTTGTCGGCCAGAATGTACGCCCGGCGCTGCTCGTCGCTCAGATGCTCGGCCAGGACACAGGGCAGCGCTTTCATCCCGGCCAGCTTCGCCGCCTCCATGCGGCCGTGCCCACAAAGGACACCGCCGTCGGCGCGGATCAGCAGCGGCCTCAGAAAGCCAAATTCCAGGATGCTCTGGCGCAGCTCCTCGATCTGTTCCGGGTCATGGATCCGGGCGTTATTTTCGTAGGGTTTCAGATCGGCGATCTGCCGCACCTCGATCTCGGTTGTCATGTAGATCTCGCTCATAGGTGCCTCCAGTCGTGGCGCTCCTTGTGCCGGTTCTTGGCGTCGCGCTTGGCATCGCGCTGGTAGCCGGCAAGCGTGGTCTCGGCGCGCTCCCGGCGTTTCTGCGCCTGGTGCTCCTCAAGCCAATCCAGCCGCCGCTGACAGCAGCACCCGGGACTTCTGCCGGGGCAGTTTTTCACACAGGGATTTTTCATGCGAACAGATCATCGTCCGCCTCGCCGTCGCCCTGCTCTGCCAGCCGCCTGGACAGCCGCGCGCGGCTCTCCGGCGTCAGGCCCAGCTTGGAGGCGTAACTCAGCAGCTCCCGTTCGATGGCCTGCAGGTCGTCGCCGACGGCAAGCATGGACTTGAGCGTCAGCCGGTCGTGGTCGTCAGCATACGCGGCGCGGTGGCCCAGGTAGATCTCCTGCAGCTCATCCCGCCGGGCAAGCTTGGCGCAGTAGATGCCCAGGATATCAGAGTCGAGGGTGTCCAGGATATCGACGCCCTGCATGGTCTTGAGGATCCGCGTCCAGTGCGCCGTCGCGGCCTTGTCGTTCTTGAGCAGCTTCGGCTTCTTCGGGGGCCGGGAAGGGAGCTTGTCTTCCTGGGCCTCCCGCGCCTCGCGCTCGTCTTCGGTCAGGTGCTTGCTCATGTTGTTGAGGGTCTTGACAGGGGTAGGCAAGGGGTACACCTCCATTCCGATCCGGCACCCGGCGCCTGGATCCGGCATCCAAATCGGGCACTCCAAAACCTGATCGGGGAAATTTTTGCGCGTACGAAAGGAGCCGGGGCATCGAAGGGGTCGCCTCGAAACTTTCCGACCCCGGGGGAGGGGGTCAACCACTGCCGCGCCCGCGCCCGCCCAGGCGACGCGGCCCACGCGAGGCCGCGCGCGTCGGCGCGTCAGGCGAAGCATCGACGCCGATGCAGTGCATCAAAACGACTTCGATTCGCGTCGATCCTGCGCCATCTCAAGCGCGGTCTTGCGGTCGTGGTGGTACTTGCACAGGGATTGCAGATTGCTCTCGTCGGTGAACAGCGTCCAGTCGCCGCGATGCGGCTTGATGTGGTCAACGACCGTCGCCCTCGTCCTGATACCCTCGCCGCTGCACTCGCGGCAGAACGGCTCCCGCAGCAGCTGATCAGGCCGCAGCCGGTCAGTCCAGATCGGCAGGTTGTACCAGGCGTGGTACGCAGCGGACACGCGCCGCTTATGTTGCGGCCTGTGCTTATCGCACCAGCCCTCGCGGGTCAGCACCGGGCATCCAGGATGCCGGCAAGGTTTGAGTGGCAGCGTGGCCACGGCGTCACCTCCGGGGAAAAGAAAAAACCAGAGCCAGCAGCGTGTGGTAAATCACACGACTCGCTGGCTCTGGCCCTGTAGGCTCTGGCCCTGTTTAAGCGTCAGGGGTATTTCGTTTTTGCATCGTCGGCAGTGGATGTACACCAGCTCCGCCGACTCGTCCTCGCTGATCTTCTTCAGCCGAGGATACCCGCACACCGGGCAGGCGATCCATCCGGCTTTTGTCGGGATTATTCTATCACACACGCGCTCAGTTGGCAAGACAAACACCCCTCTTTTTCCTGAGAATAATATTGATTTCAAGGCTGAAAAATTTAATAAAAAGGTCAGGCCGAGAGTCGACGCCTGCGCCTGGCACGAGGCGGCGCAGGATAGCGGCTGCCGTCGTAGCAGTACTTGAGCACCTGCCAGCTGGCGTACTGCGTGGACTCGCGCCGGTCATAAAGCACCTCGCTGCCCTCCGGCGCGGTGAGCTGGTAGTCGTCGTCGACGGTGAGCGTCTCGATCTCCGGCCGCTTGGCGTTGCGGGTGCAGCTCCAGCCGTGCAGGCCGGGCTTGGAGTCGTACTCCTGGCACTCGCGCATCTCCTTGGTCATGTAGATGGCGAGGGCCTTGTACAGGTTGTCGGGCTCGTCGCCTGCCTCGGCAGAGACTTCCTCCATCCACTTTACGCGGTGCAGCCGACCGGGCTTCTGGAGCTTGTCGGCCTCGATCTCGGTGCCGTAGATCCAGCACCGGCGGATCATGTCCAGATCCCGCCCTGTGTTGTCCAGGACGAAGTGAAAGTGCCAGCGCCCGGACTCTGAGCTGAGGATCTCCGGCGCCCAGAACACGACCGGCTCCGGCAGGCCCTCGGCCTTGCGTTCGATGCGCAGGAGCTTGAGAAAATACTTGAAGCGCAGCTGCGCCTCCTGGCGGCTCTTGGGCATGTGGGCATCGTCGAAGGTGGCGGCGCAGACCATGGCGCTGCCGGCACGCGGGAAATTGACTGCCAGCATGAGTTCCAGCTTCTGATAGGAGTAGATCCGGTTCATCCGGCGCTGGGCCTCGCTGCTGGCCTTCTGCTTGGCGGCGCGCACCTTGGGGCTCTCGCGTCCGGTGCGCCGGTTGTAGAGTGCCGCCACCTGCAGGCCGCCGGCGTCTATGAGCTTGAGTATTTTGGCCAAAGTCTGCCACTCCTCTCCGGTGATAGCAGACCTTGGCCCTGCAGGCTCTCGTCCTGTGCTATGGTTGGTGCTTATTAGGATAACCCGCGCGGCGCGGGAAAGTCAAGGGGACGCGGGAAAACCGCCGAAAGCCTTAATCCAGCAGGAGGTAGGCGATGCTCCACGGTTTCTCGTCGTCGTAGGCAACAAAGTCGAAGCCTTCGTCGATAGGCTCGGCCTTGTTTGCAAAGCTGTTCCAGTACGCGCCTTCCTTCTCCGGCTTGTCGCGGAAAGCGTAGAGCTTGCCGTCCATGTCCCGCGCCAGCCACTCGAAGCCCCGGTCATACAGATCGGCAGCCGCGTCGTGCTCCTCCTCTGTCAGCTCCGGCGGCTCGTCTTCCTCCGGGTACGGGTTCTCGATGTACCCGGCGTCGATCAGCGCGGCCTCGGCCTCGTCCATGGTGGCGTCCGGCCACACGCTCACGCCCTGGCGCAGGGTTACGATGATCTTCGTGGGATCTTTCTCGTTGCATGGCAGGGAGATCGCCGTGATCTCGTCCGGGTTAAACCAGGCATCCCCGATCTTTACAAACATAGTTTTGTCTGCTCCTTCCTCTCCTCGGCTTTTCGCCGCTTCTCCGAGAGGCAGCGCGCACAAAGCGCGCCGCCGTTCCTCGTCCGCTCGTCCTGATTCTTGCACACCGTGCAGCAGTTGAACCGCCGCAGGAAATCATACCGCGCGTTGCGGTAGCTGGTCTTTTTGGCCCTCATCGGCTCACCACCTTTGGCTTCTCGCCCTGCCGGTTCATATCCTCCAGGCGGCAGCGGCTGGGATCATTGAGGCAGCGGTTCTTGCAGCGGCCTCTGCTCTGGCACGTCGCACAGCACACAAAGTCGCGCTGCTTGTCGCAAAAGAACACATTGCAGTAGCGCCTCACCTTATGCAGCCTCCCGGCACATGCCGTTCGCCGAGGCTCTCCTCGTCCCGGCGGTTGATCGCCTCGACCACCTCTTCCAGGGTGAGCCCTTCCCGGATGAGCTCGTCGTCGATGTACAGCCGGTACAGCAGCTGCCCGTCCGGGCCGGTCACGTACAGCTTGTCATCCGGGCGGCGCTTGTACTTGGTGAATTTGGTCTTCATTCTATGGCCTCCGCTGAGATCTCCGTGACGTCCACGCGCAGCGCAGCGGCCAGAGCGCAGACGGTGGGCTCGCTTGCGCGCCCGTTTTTCAGTACGTTCGACAGGTGGCCGGTGGAGAGGCCCGCCTTGTATGCGAGGTACCACTGCCGCCACCCGGATGCAGCCAGGAGGTCCCGGATCTTCTGAGAATTGACTCTCACGACCATGGTTTTTCCCTCCGATCTCCGGTGGCCTCCTCCAACAGCTCCGCCGCCCGGATCCTGACCCTGGCATGACAGTAGGGGACATCCCGCGCCAGGCACTCCCGGCAGCGCGGCATGTCGCACGCGCAGCAGCGCAGCGCCCTGGCCGCCTCCGCCGGTGTAAGCTTTTTACCTGACATTTTCGGCCTCCTATCCCAGCATTTCAGCTATAGCCTTGTGCTGCTCTGCGCGGTCGCGCAGCTCGACGTAGCTCACAAGCGTTCCGCAGATCCTCGGCTTTCCGGCCACCAGCGCAAAGAGCTTGTCGGTGCTTCCTCTGGCTTGGGCGCATTCGGGGCAGACGAAGTTGTCCCACGCACTTGCAAAACGCCAGCCCTTGTCGATCACCCGGTTCAGCTCTTTCTCCTGCTCATCGAAGCTGCCCTTGCCGAGGTCGAGGCACTCGGTGAAGCCGCAGCCGTGGCACTGCACAAACATTTTCACGACTTCGGCCCTCCCCACTTGCGCGGATCCAGCGCCGGCGGGATAGTCGCCACAACCATCTTGCCGAGCGCCGCCTCGTACAACTCGCGATGCGCCTTCGGCATCGTCGGCAGATTGGAGCTGATGCAGGCGGTCACCGTTGCCATGGCGACGGCGCGCAGCGGCGCCGGGTAGCTCATGATCAGATCGCTCAGTTTATAGCTCACGTCCTGCGAGAGCTTGGTGATAATCTCTTCGACCATCTTATCGCTCAGCATTCTGAGATCCCTCCTCTGGTTCCCAGTTCATCACGGCGCGGATCACGCGCTCGATGATCTTCATGATCTTCTCATCGTCGTGCCGGTCTTCGGTTGCACCGCGACAGCGGAGCCGTGCCCGATCATGGCCGAGGGAATAGCATTCCTCCATAAAGCTGACAGAGAGGAATTCTTCCGGCTCTGTAAGCTCGCCTTGATCGTCAAGATTGTATTTGAACCGGTTGAGGATAAGAGTCTGCACATCGCGCTGGGCGTCGGCGCGCCAGATGTTCTTCATCATCACGTCGATGTACATCAGTCTGTCCTCATAGGTGTACGCCCGGCTGGTGCCATGGGTATACTCACCGAAGGACTTTTGCACGATCTCTTCCAGGTTTTCCGGCACTCGGTCAATGTCAATCTTAATGCCTCTCGGCAGCGTTATGATCATACTGTTCCTCCTCATTTCTCCGGCAGCGGCCACCAGCCGACCACCTTCATCTTCTCATACAGCGGCCCGTTGAACACCGACCAACTCCCGCCGCGGTACTCGCCCACGGCCTCATGGGTTCCGCCGTCGCCCATGTCTATGCGCGCAAAATAGCGGCCTTCCCTGGGCGGTGTTCCGGTCTGCCATGCCGCCTCGATTGTGCCCGAATCGGACAAACCCGCCTTGGGCTTCGCGTTACGCCTGCTCCGCTCGTCTACCAGCACCTGCCTCCACCTGCTGATGGCGATGGCTGCCACCGCGTCGTAGACCTCCGCCCATGTCCGGGTGATCTTCTCACCGGGCCCGATGGCAAGGCCCTTGTTGCTGCCCGTCCAGTGCTCCGTACTCGTCCAGGTGCTGCAGTGGCGGTTGTCCATGCGCAGCATGTCGATGTTGCCCTTGCGGTTAAGACCGGCGCCGGAGGGAAAGCTGCGCAGGATGAGCGAGTCGGCGGTGTCTTGCTGCAGGAGCTTCCAGAACTCCCGATCCTCCTTGTCGCGCTCGTCCAGGTAGCGCTTGAGGCCGTCGATGGCCTTATTGGGATCCGGCTCCGGCGGCTTGGTCACCAGCGGCTGCTTGATCTGGCCGAGTACCTTCTCGGCACTGTCGCCGGTTAGCCCGCGCACGGCGGGGCCGAGGCGGGCGGCAAGGTCGTGCTGCACCGTGGCGTCCTCCTGACTGAGCCTGTACGCCACCGTCTCGCCCAGACCGCCGCCGTCAAACTCCTGCAGCAGCTCCGGCACCAGGTTCGCCCGGATGGCGTGAAGCCGTCCGACGCGGGACTTGCTCGTCTGGAGGATGGCGGCCACGTGGTCGCGCGTCCTGCCGGGGAATTTTACGCCCTGCTCCTCCAGCTTGCCGAGGATCTCCGTCACCTTCTCGGACTGGATGGAGATTTCCGACGCGGTCAGGATGCGCGTGGCGCTGTTGCCGTAGATCAGCTTCAGCTCCTGCCACTCCCTGGACACGTCGCCGCGCTCCCGGATGCAGGGGACGCCCTTGTCGAACATCGCGCTGCCGCCGTCGCGGATCAGCAGGATGGCCGCCCGGCGCCGGTGACCGGACACGATGGTGACGTGGCCATGTTCTCCGCTGCGCACGCGCAGCGGCTGCTGCAGGCCCACAAGCTCAATGCTGGCCGCAAGCTCCGTCACGTCGTCGACAGAGTAGAAGTTCCGGTCGTCCGGGTCGATCCTGTCAATCGGGATGTACTCGATCTGCTCAAGGGCGGTGTCCATTCCGGGCACGCCCGCGCGCTTGAGCTCCTCGCCGATGGTGAAGGGGCGCTTACTCATTCTCGCGCACCTCCCTCAGCAGCTGCTCGTAGTCCTGGGCGACGCGGGATCTCGGTACGTACTCATAAAGGGGCATGCGTTTGAAGGTGCTCTCGCCCACGCACACGCTTGCGTGGATCTCCGTCTCGAACACGTCCAGCCCGTCGGCCTTCAAAAGGTCGCGGGCCTGCCTGGACAGGCGGCTGCGGTCGGCCATCGTTGCCAGAACCCGGAAACGGGGCGCGATGTGGTAGGCGCCGAGGCTCCTGACCTGCTGGATCATCTCCAGGGCGCCGGTGCGGGAAAAGGCGTCCGCCTTGACCGGAAGGATCACCTCGTCGCAGCACACCAGGGCGGCCACGGATGAGGCCGTGAACGACGGCGGGCAGTCGATGATGACGTAGTCGTAGTCGTCGCGTTCGCGCACCTCGCGGATGAAGTCGAACAGGCGCAGATCCTGGCCGTCGGCGGCGCTGAGGATCGCTGCCAGATCCAGCGTCAAAAGGCGCATGTCCGCGCACAGCAGGTCGAGGTTCTCATAGGCCGTGTGCGCGATGTTCCGATCCGGCACGGGGTCGGCCTGCCCGGTCAGCACGTCCGTCAGTGTGATGCCGTCCCAGTCCGGGCAGTAAAAGTCCGTCAGGTTGTGCTGCGCGTCGGCGTCGATGGCGAGGACGCGGTCGCCGTCCCGCGCCATCTGGGCCGCAAGGTTGATGACGGTCGTGGTCTTGGCCACCCCGCCCTTGAAGTTAGCTACAGCGTAAATTTTCATGATGTCTTCGTGGTCTCCTTTTTGTCAGAATTTGAATGTCTCGTAGCGGGTGCCCTGCGGGGGCTCATACGCGGCCCGGTACCAGTGGTGCGGCTCGTTGATCTGCACCACCTTGCCGGCCACTTCCACGTTCAGCTCACCGCCGAAGCCAGTGGTGCTGTCGCCGTAGGCTGAGGGCTTGAACTTCACTTGGTCGCCGATCTTATAGGGGCAGGGATTCAAAGGGATTGTCACCTCCTTCGTCGTCGTCCAGGTCGAACAGGGGCGCGCCCTGGCCCGGCATCTGGGCGGGCTCCTTGCGCTTGGCATAAGAGAACGTCATGTGCTGCGGGTCGAAGGACAGCAGCAGGCTCTTGTTGGTGGCGCCGTCCTTGTCCTTGCCGATCTTGAGCTTGCGCGCGCCGGGGAAGGTCTTGTCCTTCATCATCAGCAGGACGATCTCGGCGTCGTTCTTGATCTGGCCGCTCTCGCGCAGATCCTGGATTGTGATCTCGCCGGACTCTGGCGGCGTCACCTGACTGAGCGCCACGATGGTCACGCCCAGGCGGTTGGCCATGCGGTGCAGCTCCATGGAGATCTCCGTTACCGTCTCAAAGCGGCTGCTTGCCTTGTGCCGGATGATCTGCAGGTAGTCGATGAACACCACGTCGGCGTTGTGCATGATGATCCGGTTCTGGATCTGCGGCAGCGTCTCCGCCCGGCGGATCACGCGCAGCGGCACCTTGTTGGCCTTCATGCCGGTATCGCCGGCGCGCAGGTAGTCGTCGCTGGAGAGTGCCTTTTTCTTGGAGTGCAGCATCGGGATGGCGGCCACCTGCTTCTCGGCCATGAGGCGGTCTTCGAGCTTTTCCCTCGGCGTTTCCAGAGAGAAGAAAAGGGTGCGCTTGCCATGCGCCGCCATGTGGTAGGCAAACTGCAAGGCCAAAGCGGTCTTGCCGACAGAGCTGTCGGCTGCCAGCACGCAGAAATCGCCGGGGGACACGTACAGCGTCTCGTCCAGCTGCGGGATGCCCCATGTCAGGTAGTTCGGGGGAGCCGGGTCGTTCATGCGATCCAGGTAGCTGCCTACCATCTCCTCCCAGCTGACGTCCTCGATGGTGTCGGTGTCGCGCAGGAGCTGGCCCATCTTCTCATAGGCGTCCAGGGCGTCCTCCATGCTCTTGGACCAGGAGAGCTCTGATGCCGCCATGCGGATCTGGTAGAGCCGGGCCTCGTCGCGCAGGATGTGCAGGTACTCGTCCACGTTGGCGCGCGCCGGCGCCGTGTCCATGCAGGATCTGACCGTCTCCTTGTGCGCGTCTCCGGCGGCGTGCAGCACGGTCACCGGGTCGATGGGCTTGCCCTCGATCCACAAGCCGTGCGCGGCCTCGAACAGGTGCTTGAGGGTAGAATCGCCAAAATAGGCAGCCATGGCGCCGTGGAAGATCTTCCCGGCCATCTCGTCCGGCCATAGCAGCAGCGCGCCGATCACGCCGGCCTGGGCCTCTGCCCAGGCGTCCCCGGCAAGCTCTTTTACAACCATACCTCGGCCTCCTCACCTGGGCCCTGCGCCGCCGGGGCGGCGGGCTCCGTCTCGTCCGTCCACCGCGCCTGATTGAGATAGGTCGAGGCGTGCAGCTTCCAGGGGTCACCGTGCTGTTCTTTCTCCGCTATTTGCCTCTTCAGTGCCCGGCCGATGACTGCCAGCAACTCGTCTGAAGGTTTGAGCTTGTCCCAGGCTCTGATCGTGGCCTGCTTGCTCTTATGCAGCGGGTAGAATTTCCAGAAGCTATCGAAGCGCCCCGGCTTCCAGTCGGGTGCTGTTTTCGGCACATAATCCGCCCCCGCCCCCTGGGGGGCTTTAGGGGGAATGTTATCTTTCTTGTTATCTTTCTTGTTATGGGGGACATTTTTGTCCGGGTTACCCGGCAAATTTTGTCCGGGTACGCGGTCATTTTTGTCCGGGTTACCCAAAAGTGGGTTGATGCCCGCGTAGATCTTCCGCCGCTCCCGGCCTCCGTCGCCGTCCGTGATGCTGACGTAGCCCAGGCGGGCAAGCTCCGAGATAAGCCGCCGGATCGTCCGTTCGCTCAGGTTATAAAGCCGCATGAAGTACTCGTTGCTGGCGTAACAGTACCCGCGCTGATCCGTCAGCGCGGAGATCTCCGCGTAGAGCAGCTTCGCGTTCGGCGGCAGCTCGTCGTTATACCTCACCGCCGCCGGCAGCACTGCCCAGAAAGCGGGCTTCGCCGCAGCGTCCGCCTTTTCCGGCGGCGCCGTCTTCGTGGTCTCGTTCATTTTCAATTTCTCCTTGTCAAAAGGTGCAAGGCCGTGCTATAATAGCAGCGTCTTCGTGGTCAGGGCCTCGCGCCCATGGTCACAGCCCTGCCGGGGTCGCGCCCGGCGGGGCTTTTTTCATACCACTTTCATGCCGGGGTAATACTCCTGCACCGGCTTGTGGTTTTTGCTGCCCTTGGGTCTGCCGGGCCGGGCGGGCTCTTTCTTTACGTCTACCAGCCTGGCGGGCGTCTTCTGCTCACGGCAGCGGCCCAAGTAGCGCAGCAGCTCCTGCTGCGAAAAGCGCACCTGCCCGCCGATACGCAGCACCTCGATCTCTCCGGCGGCGACGATGCGGTCAAGCGTCGGCCGTGAGATCTGCAGCAGCTCGCAGACCTCAGTCTTCGTCAGCAGCTTGTCCATCATCGTCCTCCTTTCCCTCGTAGAGGTCCTCGATCCGGCACTGCAGCAGCTCCGCCAGGGCAGGCAGGTAGGCGGCCGACGGCGCATACTTTCCGTTCTCCCAGTCGTACCACGTCTGCTTCGTCACGCCTAAACGCGCCGCGGCCTCCGCCACTGTCAAGCCCGCCATCCGCCGTCGCGTGCGGATGCCCGGCATGGTCCTGTATATCTTCATGGTCTGGCCCTCCTTATGTGCGTGGAATTTGACACGCGCCCTGCGCATAGCGCAGCTGCGTGGCTGCCCTCACAATGTCCTGCAGCTCGTCACTGATCTCACACCAGCGCACCGTCTGCTCGCCCTCGTCGACCTGCCCGTTGGAACTGATCCAGATGAGATCGTCGGCGCGATGCCGCTGTTCAAAGACGCGCATGCAGTACAAAAGCTGCGCCACGGCCTGCGCCAGCGGCAGCTGCGCCGCCTCCGGGATAAGCCCCGCGGCCAGGGCAGAGCTTGCCCGCAGGTGTTCCAGCGCAAGCATGGGCGCCGGGTAGGCGTCGCACATGCGCGCCACCATGTCGTCTGGCGGGGTGTAGATCCCCGCCTCCCAGTTGGCCAAAGTGCGTACAGCCACGCCCAGCAGCTCCGCTGCCTTTTCCTGCGTCAAACCGGCAGCCTTGCGGTGCCGGGCGTACATAGTCCTGTAATCGTCGTTCATGGTAAAAACGCTCCCTCCGGGGTAAAATGATATCAAGATATCAATTCTCGGGCGGCGCCGCTGCAAGGGTCTCCAGTACGCCGTCGAGCACGCGGTACACCGCGATGGGTACCGGCTTGGCATCGACAATCAAACGGATCTGATCCTCCGTGATGCAGCCGTTCCCGACTTTGATGATCTGCGGCGTCGAGACGCCGTTCTGCCGCATCTGCAGCAGCCTGTCCCGGATGCGACGCTTCTCGGCCGCCGCGTCTGCTGCGTGGTGGTTTCCGATGGCGTGGTCGCCCGTCGTCTTGCGCGGGGCGGATCCGGCGTTGACCGATGCGAGAACCTCTCGGAATTTCTCCTCGCGCTCCGTCTCCGGGGCGGCCTCGGGGAGCTTTTCCGGGTCGTTCATCGTGCGCCTTGTCTCGTATGCCGGGCGCGGCTTCTTCGTTTTCTTCGGCGGCTCAAGCTCGTCGCCTCGCTCGTACTGGAGCCTGAGCTGGTAGTACATGTCCAGATAATACCGGGCGTAGTCCTCCGGCACGTTGAACAGTCTGCTGAAAAGATTCACACAGCTTGCCAGCGCGGCCTCCGGTGTGCCGATCGTCAGCTTCTCGTCTATGGTGATCACCTCCAACTTGTAAGGGATCCTGAGCTGTTCGGGAAAACCGAACAGCTCAGGGGCAGGGATAACGGGCCGTCAGCCCGCTGCCTCCGTGCATGGGGAATACAGCAAAACCCATGCAGGACGGTGCTCCATTCTTCTGCCTGGAGCATGGACGGATAAGGAGGCGCAGCTCCACGCTCGCGTCAGGAAAGACAAGGCAGAAAAAGGCGCGGGCGCTGCCAGGAGCTGCGCTGGTATGGGCGGGCGGCGGTGGTTCCATTGGTGTCAGCCCGGAGTCCGCCGCCGGACCGCGTTTCTCGCACCGCCGATAAGGCGCGAGGCGTGGGGAGCCGTGCTGGTGGATCTGGATGGCCTGCCGCCGGATAGATCCCGCCCACTGGTGCGGCATGCAGGGCTCGAACCTGCCGTGAGGGGTGAGAAGTCCCTCACGCCACCTGGTGCCGCGTATAGGTGGGCGGCAGCCGCCGCCCGTGGGGTTAGATACCGTACATGCTGCAAATGTTGAGCAGCAGCAAACTCATCAGAAACGTGATAAAAGCAGCCGCAACGGGGCGGGATGCGTAGCTGCCAACTACAAAGCCCACCGCCACCGAAATCGGAAACGTGATTATGTACCGCATTTCAACCCTCCTTCCAGCTGTCGAACTCTTCCACCATGCGGCAGTCCTGGATCACCTGGTACAGCGCACAGAAACGCTCGTGCCAGCGCTCGGCCTCTGGGGAGGGATACTTGGTGTTGAGTGCTGCCTGGTAGGCCGTCAGGGCCTCCATTGCCCTGACGAACAGCGTGGTCCTGACGTCCATGTCCTTCATGCCGGCACCTCCCCAAAGCAGCCGCCGGTGGAGTAGTCCCACTCGATGCTGCCGTCGAAGTAACGGCGCAGGCCGTGGGCAATGAAGTCCCAGCCGCTCTTGACGTTTATCATGCGGGCGGACTCGCTGCCTCTCGCGCGTTTGCAGAGATAAGAGCCGCCGCCAGCGTTGCGGTAGATCTCGCCCTCAGTCGGCTGGAAGGGCTGGCTCTGGCACAACTCCCAGATCTTCTCGATCCGGCCGTCCGGGTGGTAGATCACCTGCTTCTGTTTCCCGTCGTCCCGGTACCCGGTCACGTGGACCGGCGTTCCGGTGCTGACGGCGTAGCCCTTGGCGGCCTCGACGGCCTGCTCCATGATGGGGCAGGTGCCCAGGAGCTTGCCGCCCTGGCAAACCGTGAATTTTACAAATCTCATGCCGACACCTCCTCGTCGTCCTCATCCAGCACGCACGGCTCCAGCTCCTCGCGGATGGTCTCCTGATCTTCGCCGGCGTCGAGCCTGCGCTCAATCTCCAGCACCAGATCCATGTCGATGCAGGTGGAGCCGCCCAGCTCCTCGGCAAGCGCCTCGGCGATGGCGTGGTTGCTGCCGTTGGCAAGCTCCAGGGCGTTGGCCAAAGAGTCGATGTCCTCAAACTCCGGGGAGCTGTTGACCAGGCCGTAGTCCCTCACGTCCGTGGCGAGGTACAGGTTGTAGCTGCCCACCGCGCAGCTGTAGTTCTCGGCGTCGCGCTCCGAGACAGCCTGGTAGATGGCGTAGCCGTTGACGGTTTTGATCTTTTTCATGGCATTTTCTCCTGTCCTTTTTCGTCTTCGTGGTTAAAGATCTTGAAATTCCACAAAATGTGGGCTTCTGATCTGAAGTATAAACCACAAAAAAAAAAATTCAAGTATAATTTACTTATAACTCCACAATTTGTGGGAAATACTGAAATGTTGAGGCCGCTGTTGTATAATTTGCGCAAAGGAGTTGGTGGAATTGAACAGGATAAGAGAGCTTCGCGCCGAGAGGAAAATGAAGCAGAAAGACCTGGCAAGACTGTTGAATTGCTCGCCAACAACCATTTCAAATTATGAGGTGGACATCCGGGAAATCGACGCGCCGACGATCCGGACGCTCTGTGAGATCTTCGGCTGCACGTCCGACTATCTGCTGGGCATCAGCGCCGTCCCGACTGCCGAGCTCACCGTCGAGGAGCAGGAGCTTGTCGCCGCCTGGCGCAGGACGCCGAAAGAGATCCGTGCGATCATCGACACCGCGCTGGCGCCTTACCGGGAAGACGGTACCGCATCATCGACGGCGTGATTTATCTGGATAAATAAAAACAGCGCCCGGACTGGGCGCAGGGGAGGCGGGAGCTATTGAAAACATTTGGACGCATTGCTGGATGGATCTGCCTTGCGGTGTCGGTGCTCATGCTCCTGATCGGGGACATGCCCGCCTGCATCATGCTGGCCTGCATCGGCGGCATTGATCTCCTCTTGGTCGCAAAGCTCGCCGACAAAGAAAAGGCCGCCCGGCGAAACGCTGAGAGGGCGGCGTTGGAAAATTCCATGAAGTCGATCGGAAAAGCGCGGCTTGAGAGGAAAGCCGAGGAGGCCGCTGCCGTCCGGGAGGAAATGCACCGCCGCAAACAGGCCCGGCAGAGCGAAGAAAGCCAGGCGGCGCTGCTGGACCGCCTGGGCGCTCAGTATGAGGCGGACGGCGACATCGACAAAGCGGTGTTTTATTACACGCAGGCCGTGGCAGCGGCGGGCAATGATGTCCACCCTTATGAGCGCCTCGCCACGCTGTACCGTATACGCGGGGAGCACGCCGAGGAGCTCAGAGTCAGCACGGCAGCCGTCCAGATGCTGGAACGTCAAAGCCCGTTCGACGCGGGGATGGCCGCACGTTTCAAGGATCGGATCGCATACGCCGAAGCGAAGCTCCGCGCCGGCCGCGCCGGGGAATAGGCGCGTGCCCAGTGTGGACGCACTGCTGCAACAGTAAATTATAATTGACATATCCCGCAGGAGCTGCATATAATAAACTAAATTGACAATTCCCGCAGGCTTGTGTATAATAACTACAACTCTTTCACGCCGAGGAGTTGGCAGCAGTGAGCCTCTGGGAAGTGCGATTCTCAGGGGCTCATTCTGTGGTTAAAGTTTACTTGACTTTCACGCGTTGGCGGCATATAATAATCATGCCGAAAGGCGAGAGTGTGTCGAGTGTGTACAGTGCTACCACCGAGAAAACGAACCCCCTGGGAGAGGCGACTCCCAGGGGGTTCTACCATTTTTACCGGCTGGACTGTACCGGAGGCTTTGCTGCCTTACTCTCCATCAAGCCATTTGCAAATGTAGTAGGCGACTACACTTGCCAGAACAGAGAGAATGAAAGTGTCGAGCGCGTCCATGTTACCACCTCCCTCCACTCCAGAGGTCTGGCAGCAGCGCCATTATAGCAAGTCCGCCATAATTCGACAAGTATAATTTACAAGGCAGGGTGTCAGCCGTGACAAAATCAAAGCGGCCGGAAATGGCCTATGATGAAAAAACCGGCCTCTACCGCAAGCGCTTGAAGGACCCGCACTCTGGCAAGTGGGTGTCGGTGTATGGCCATACAAAAGAGGAAACGCGCCGCCGGGCGCGTGATAAAGAGGCCGAGCTCGCCGTTGCTGCGGATCTCAAGGAAAACCCGCAGCTGTGGACCTATGCCCGGCAGTGGTATGAGCTGCACACCGGCAGCTATAGCGCAAAGCGCCGGGAGGATTACCGCAACGCGATCAATAACCACATCTGCCCGGTCCTCGGCGCCAAACAGATCCGGGACATCACCTACAGCGACACGCAGCAGGTGATGGCTGCCGTGGCGGATAAATCGAAGTCGCTGCAGCAGAAGGTCGTCACCACGATGCGCCGGATCTTCGATGCGGCCGTCAAGGACAAGATCATCGACCAGAGCCCGTGCGCAGATCTCACGCCCGGCGGGCAGGATGCCGCCGAAAAGGTCGCCCTTACCAGGGCGCAGCAGGCTGCCCTCCTGGATGCGGTCCGGGATCTGCCGGTCTTCCCGTTCGTGGCGCTCTGTCTCTACACCGGCCTGCGCCGTGAGGAGGCCCTTGGCCTGCAATGGCAGCACGTCCATCTGGACGCGCCGGCGCCGCACATCGACGTGCGCGCGGCCTGCAATTGGGGAGCAAAGAACACGGCGACGCTCACGCCGCTGCTCAAGTCGGACGCGGCCTATCGGTCCATCCCGTTGCCGCCTCAGCTTGTGCAAATTTTGCACAAGCTCCAGGAGGCCGAAAACGGACCCTATGTGATAAGCAGGGGAGAGGGTGAGCTTCTGACCGCCTCGTCCTTTAGAAAGCGGTGGGCGGCCGTCACGCTGCGCGAGGCGCGGGAAATCACGTACACCGTGCACGGGCAGAAGAAAACGCGGGATCTCCGCGTCGGGGATGTGGTGCCGTTCCATCCAGGCGTGGTGGTCTCTCTTGATTTTCACACCTCGCCGCACCTGCTGCGGCACACCTATATTTCCGAGCTGATCCTCTCCGGCGTGGCCGTCAAGCGTGTGCAATACTTGGCCGGGCACTCCAGCCCGATCCAGACCTTGAAGATCTACACGCACCTCATGGAGAACAGGCCGGAGGACCTTTACACCGAAGTGATCAAAGCATTTCCGGGCTAAATTTCGGGCTAAACAGTGGGGAAAACTGTTGAAAGTGTTGAAAACTCAATACCGCGAGACAGGGGGTTCTTGCCTTTTAAGCAGGGTGTCCGGGGTTCGAGTCCCCGCTGGAGCACCAGAAAAAGCCCGCAAACCATTGAGTTTGCGGGCTTTTTGCTATTTTCAAGTCTGCTCACATGTCCTCGCAGTTGCTCAAAAATCCGGGCTAAAAGCCGGGTTAATGGAGCGGTTCGGGCTAAATCCCGGGCTAAATCTGCCGGGGCTCCCTGCGCCATTACCCACGTGGTATGTAGGCAAGCATACTCAGGGGCCGTCAGCAGCCGGCGACATCCTCCGCGTATTCCACGATGCGCTGCCGGAACTCCGGCGTCTTGATGCCGGTGATCTCGTCGTGCTCCCAGTACCCGTCGTGCGCCATGGCAAGCTGCAGCATCTTGACGGTCAGATCGTCGCCGATCTGGATGCCGGACACGGTAGCCGGGGCGGCCTGCAGCGTGGGTACTTCGCCGTCCGGGATCTGCGCCTCAAATTCGAGCGCGTACTGATAACGCGCAGCCATGTTCTTGATCTGGGGGTTCTCGTAGACATACAGCACCACGCGCACGCACTCCTCCAGGTCGTCCGAGGCGGACACCGTCTTCCAGACAGAGGGGAAGTCCTCCTTCATCTCCTTGATGATGAAGTGGGCCTGCATGTACTCGTCGCCGATGGAGGTACCATTGTTCATGGCGTAGGCAAGAAGCTTGCGCTTGCGCTTGGGATCCGTCCACTGCGCATAGCCGTAGCCGACGAGGTCGGTGCAGAAGCGCTCCAGAAACTCAGGGTTGCCGGTATCGACGGCAGCGGTGTACTGCTCATCGTCGAAGCCGTAGCTGTCCTGGGCGTTGTTGCCGCGCATCAGGCCCTCGGCCCGGATGTTGGCCATGGTACCCAGGGCGCCGGCACGGGTCATGCCGTTGGCGCGGAAAATGTTGTACAATTCAAGATCTTTCATGGTTTTCTCCTGGTAATCGCATAGATGGCCACGGCCAGAATCAGCCCGCCGATCCAGGGCAGCACAAGGTGTGCCTCCGGGCCGTGGAGCACGGCATCCCAGCCACGGGCGCGGAACTCCCAGAACACCATGCGGGCAAATTCCAGCGCGGTCACTTACTCGTCCTCCTCGTTGAACAGATCAGGGCGGCGCTCGTCCGTGTCCTCCTCGCGGGTCGCGGCGAACAGCGCCCAGTCAAAGATGGCCACCATGACGGCGATGATCAGCAGCGCCGCCATGGTCAGTCGTCCTCGTCCAGCAGGCCGGACACGTCCTTGTAGTCCATGTCCTCCTTCAGCTCGGCATAGGGGTCGCCGGGGAGCTCATGCTGCGGCTTGTACTCGTCCCCCTCGGCCTCGTCGGGCGTGTCCACTGTGGACATTTGGGGGGTACCGCCGTCTTTGTCGTCGCCGTCGCCCTTGTCCTCACTTTTGCGGCGCAGGACTTCAAAGGCGTTCTTCAGGGCGGGCGGGTAGGGGACGCCCATGATGCCCAGGTTCTCCAGGATGCTCATGCCGTCGTTGGCGGCGAAAAACAGGATTGTGGCCGTGCGCATGGCGGTGGTGTTTGCCAGCTTGTCCAGCTCGGCCGCGATCATGACGATCAGGATGATGACGCCCTTGCGGATCAGGCCCTTGAAGCCGGCGCGGGACTCATAGCCGCCGGTGGCCGTCTTGGGGCTCTTGTGCCACACGGCCGCGCACAGCGCGCCGGTCAGGTAGTCGATGGCCATGGCCCATGCCAGCAGCTGCGTCAGCTGATCCCAGCCTCCCAGGTACTGCGAGGCGACGCCGCCGATGGCGGCAATCCCGGCCAAAACGGTGTAGTAGATGCTTTTTGCGGTGTTCATGTTGATCCCTCCTCAATTTCTCCCAGCAGGGCGCGCAGCTGCGCAATGATCGCGGCCTGCCGTTTAATGGTCTCCGCCTGGCGCTGCACCTCGTCGCACAGCTCCTCGACGGTCTGGTAGTCAGGTGCCGTCTGCATAGGGCACCCCGGTGATCTCCTCAAACTCGGCAGCGGTCAGACGCCCGGCAGCCACCAGCGTGCGCAGGCGCTCCTCGTTCCAAAGGCCCTCGCGGTAGTTCCGCTTGGCCTGCAGATAGATCTTGCTGTGTACCACGTCACACCTCCAGATCAATGCCGCTCAGGGCGGCGATGTATTCCACATCCGCCTGCACCTGGCGCAGCGTTTTGTCCCGTGCCGGCTGCCATGCAGCCGCGTACTCAAACCACGCCTCCAGATCCTCCTGGATCTCGCTGACGGTGGGGCAGTCCTCCGGTGCCAGTGTCATGTATGCCTCATCGCATACCCACTGGCGGCCCTTCTCCTGCCGGTCTCCCGTCTCGATTATGGTTTCCTCCTCCCGGATGTTGTCGCGGATCCAGATATCCCGGATCGCGCCCCGACTGGCAATGCAGATCTCAGCAGGCCGGTCGGCGGAAATGCTTACGCTGCGCATCTCAGATCCCTCCTTGTCTGTGCGCCGAGTATGTTCCCCGCAAGCTGCTGCGTGCCCTTGATGTTGATGCACGCGGGATCCTTACGCCTGGCGGGTCTCAGGTGCAAGATCCTGGCCGCCTTGAAGTACCCGTAGTACGCGCCGATGCGGTACAGGGTGATGCGCGTGCGGTCGCCGCGCCATACTTTGCGGAAACTCCGCCGGGCGCGCAGGAAAACGCGCCGCCGGATCTTGAGCCGGCCCTTCGCCGTGATCACATAGCCCATCATGTCGATGGGCGCGTCCGCATGTCGGCGGACATGCCAGGTGTCCTTGATCGTGAGGCCGAAGCTGTCCCGCATGTAGCGGATCAGCTTGCGCACGGCCGTGACCAGGTTGCGGCGATCAACGCCGCCCAGCAGGATGTCGTCCATGTAGAACAGGGCGCAGCTGACAAGCCTGACGGCCTTGCCGCGCCGCTCCTTGTGCAGGCCCATGACAAAGCGGTAGGCGTAGCTCATGAAGTAGTTGCAGAGGAATTGAGACAGGAGGCTCCCGATGATGAGCCCGTCGCCGTGCATCGTCAGCAGCTCATCCACAAACCACAAGAGCAGCACGTTCTTGCCGATGTCCCGGCGCAGCCACCGCATGGCGGTCTCGCGCGTGATGCTCTGAAAGCACTTGCGGATGTCCAGCTTCACAAAGTGTTTGGTCTTGCCGCGCTTCGTCCACTTGAGGATCCGCCGGGCGCCCTTGAGCTGGCCCTTGCCCCGGATGCTGGCGTACTGGTGATACTCGTACTTTGCCGCCCAGAGCTCCTCCATGCAGCCGACGGCGACATGCTCCATCAGCTGCTGCATCACGCTCATGAGGCCGATCTTCCTGACCTTGCGGCACATGCCGTCGTGGCGCTCGGAATAGCGCACCGGCGGCAGATCCAGACGCCGGGCACGGATGCGCCCGGCGATGTCCAGGGCGATCCAGTGCAGCGCCTGCTCCAGCTCCGGGTACCAGGTGATCGTGCCGCGGGCGCGCTTGCGGATTTCTTTTGCGGACAGTGTGCAGTAGTCAGTCACAAACTCACTGTAGTCCTTGCGCTTGAGCTTGCCGGTCATGGCCTCATAGGCGTAGCGCTCAATGGTCTGCAGATCTGTAGGATCTGCCCGTTTGCAATATGTTTTCAAGGGATGTCTCCCTTCATGTGCTTTTTGAATCTCAGGGTCGTTCGGTTCCATCTACTAAACCCATGCGCGGCCAGATATCCGCCGCGCATCCGGGGAGCGGTCACCCGTCCCCGGTGCCGGTACGACGCATTTTCGCCGCAGCGCGGGAAGGGCAGTGCGCGAGGGCAGGCGCCCTCTGCCTTTGTTGCGTCAAACATTATCCAAAAATCCGCCCGCCGATGTTCCAGTTCGCGTTCGAGAGCGCGTTGTTGCCGTTGCAGCAGGAGAGTCCCGCGTTCGTCAGCCCGTTGTTCAGGTTGCCGAAGCGCAGCCACCGACAAAACAGGACTACCAGCGGATGCACTGCCAATCCCTGCCCGGTCATAGACCGGGTCTTGTTGTTCAGTTCATTGTGAGGGGGCGGGTGCCCCCTCTATCAGGCTGCCGCCTGATATTCACCCCTGTTCCCGGTCACGGAAAGCCGCCCGCCGACGTACCAGTACGCGCCCGAGAGCGCGTGGTTGCCGAGGCAGCAGGAGAGGCCCGCGATCGGCAGCCCGCTGATCAGGTTGCCGAAGCGCAGCCACTCGCGCACCGTGTTAGCGCTGTACTTCTCGATGTACTGGCCGTCGCGGGTACCGCTGGTAGAGCTGCCGCCGAGTACGCTGCCGAGCATGACCTCCGGCAGGGCCGTGTCGTGGCCGAGGCGCTTGGGGTACTGCCAGCTGTTCGATGCCGGGCAGGGCGTGCCATAGGCACAGGTCTTGTAGTCGGCCGTGACGCTGGTGTTGATCTTCGAGGCGTCCCGGCAGACATGCGCCACCTCGCACTGGACATCGCCCGAAACCTCATAGCGCAGGATCGTGTCGCCCATGACCTCATAGCAGCCACTGAGGATCTCGATGCCCTGCAGCTTGACGGGGTAGCGGTCGTTGGTCGGATTGATGCCGCCGTCGTTGCCCAGGACGTCATCCGTGGAGCCGGTCCACCACTGCATGGTGGTCAGGTGGCCATTGGAGGCGGTGTCGAAGGTGGTGCCGCCGTTGTCCACGTAGACAGCGCCGTAGTCGGTGCCGCCGACGTTGACGGTCTCGATCGCGGTGATCTTCTTGCGGTCGACGGTGCTGCCCTTGGCGCGGGCGCTGTTGCCGTAGCAGACCGTGGAGCCCACGATCAGCGTGGCGGCCTGCGCCGGCGTGACCAGGATGCGCTCCACGCCGGTCTCGGCGAGGGCCGGGGTGTAATCGTAGTTATAACTCACGCAGCCATGGAGGACGCGGTCGCTGTCCAGCTGGCCGTACTTGAGGTAGAGCATCCGCTTGAGGAAGGCGTCATCGGCGCTGGTGGCTGCACAGTATCGGTAATTCCAGGCCGAGCGCACCTGCGTGCGGGCGTTGTTATGGGAAACGTCCCATACTCTGAGCGGCACGCCGCTGCAGCTGCCCCAGGCATCGCCGGCGCCGTACTTGCAATGGACCACCCAGCTGCGCACAGCGTTGTCCTTGAGCTCTACGGCCTCCGGCAGGGGCACAAAGCCCTCAAGGCCGGGCTGGTCGGTGTAATCAAAGCCGAACACGTCGTCCTCCTCGACAAAGTGCATCCAGCCGGTCATCTGCATGCAGCAGACGATCTTCGCCGGGTCGCTGCGCTGGAAGCCGCCGGCGATGCCGTCGATGGCGGTGACGTGGGGCTTGCCGTCGTCGTCGAGGGTGACGTTGCAGTCCACCACCGCAAACAGCGGCAGGGCTGCGTAATCGTCGCGGTTGGCCTCCGTGGTGGTGCTGGGCGTGCAGCTCAGACCGGCGTTGTCCCCGGTCTTGGTGCCGTCTGAGGACATCGTGACGCCCTCCTCTGGCTGCGAAAAGCGTACGCCGCCCGTCCAGCCGGTGCGGGAAAGCTTGTACCAGCGGTCGCACAGATCGGACAGATCTGTCAGCAGCAGCGCGCCGTTGGCCAGGAAAAAGCTCCTCATGGTCGCCTTGTAATCGCCGCCGCCGGACAAGATCGCCGCGTACAGCGCATCGTCGCGGGCGTTGACGGCCTCCTTGTCGTAGACGTCCTCCGCGTCGGCCTTCTTGCTGATCTCCGTGTTCTGGGCGGCGTCGATCTCGTCCTGGGCGGCCGCCGTGCGGTAGGATGTCAGGGACTGGTGCTCCTGCAGGGCGGAGTCGGCCTTGCCCAGGGAAGCCTTGACGCCTTCCGCCAGGTCAGTCTTGGGGATGCCGCCCTCGGGCTTTGTGTACTTCTTGCCGATCTCCGTATTCTGGGCGTCGTCGATGGTGTCCTGGTCGCTTGCCTTGCGGTAGGCCGCAAGGCTCTGGTGCTGCTGCAGGGCGGAGTCGGCCTTGCCCAGGGAGGTCTTGACTCCATCGGCAAGGTCGGTCTTGGGGATCCCGCCCTCCGGCTTTTCGTACTTGGCCTCATCCAGACGGATCAGCTCATCCTGGATGTCGTTGAGGTTTTCCGCCGTGATGACGGTCTCGCCCTCTTTGTACGTGCGTTTGGTAAAGCTCATGTTATAACCCTCCGTTTCTCAGGCGCTGGTCGATCTGCTGCAGCAGCGTGCCTAAATCGCTGCCGTTGAGCTCGATGCTGCCGACTTTTAGTGTCCACTCTGGATTTACTTCCACCGCGTTGGAATACTCGGCCACCTTGCCGAGGCCGATGCCCTTGCCGCCGGCCAGAAAGTCCATGATGACGCCGGCCGTGCTGAGCTTGACGGTTGCGTCCATCCGCGTGATCGTGTCGATGGCGGACAGGGTGATCTCGTAGCTGTGCTCGATGTCAGCGGCAAAGAACCACTCAATGGTCTGCGTGTAGCTGCTCAGCGTCTTGGAGTCACTGTAGATGCTGGAGGCGATGGCCGCGCTCTTGCTGTTCTTGTCCTTCACCGGGGAGATCGTGAACGTGGCAGAGATCAGGCAGTAGCCGCCGCTGTCGTCTTTCGTTCTGTCCTCCCGGCAGCGGTGAAAGCTGATTGCCGAAACGCTCGGCGCGTTGTAGGCGGTGAGGGAAGAAAAGCGCAATTTCGACTCGCTGCGCAGGCCGCGGCTGTCGACCGCACTGACCACGACGTCGCCGTTGACGGTCACGGGGTTGATGCTCACGCCCTCCCACTTGCTGCCGCTGCTCTGGCTCATTTCCGTGGGTGCAGATCCGGCAATCGTGAAATTGACCTGCCAGGCGCTTGCGCTGTATTTCGCGCTAACAGTGGCGGACACCTTGAGCTTGGTGTAGCCGGCCACATAGATCCCAGGGAAGGCGCTGCGCATGGCGGCGGTCGGCTGCTCGGCCGAGAAGGTGATGCCGCTGATCGTCGGCGCCATGTCGTCGCCCGCCTCAAGCCGGAAAGTGGTGGAAGCGGTACGCCCGCCCGAGTCGGTGACCTCGACCGTCACCTCGATGTAGTTTTGCGTGGTGACGCTCAGATCTTGAAACCACTTCTGCTTCGTGGCCACGGTCAGACCGTCGGCGCTGAAACTGTCGGGGGATGCCAGGACGGTGTTGCCGCTCTTGAGCTTGACCGTCAGCGTGCTGCCGTTGCGCTCGCCGAAGGCGAGCGTCACGCTGTTGCCGGCCGTGACCGGGCTCGTGGCGCTCACAGACAGCACCGGACGCGTCAGGTCGAAAGAGAGAAAAGCCTCGCGGTCTGAATACTCGCCCACGATTTCGACACTCACGTTCATGCTGTCGTTGGCGTTCCCGGTCTTGGTAAACCAGGAAACATCCGGCGTGACCGTGATGGTGTCGGTGTTGTAGGTGTAGCTCTGGATCAGCGCCGAGCCGTCTTTAAACCGTACTAAGACGCTTTCCCCGTACCGGTTGCTCAGAGTGATCTCAATGGGGTCGCCGGTCTTCACGGCCGACTTGTTCGCACTGGCGCCCAGCGCGTCAATGTTGACGCTGACAGAGCCGTCGGCGGTTCGCCCGGTCGTGCTGTCCTTGACCTCGATGTCCAAGCTCGCGTAGCTGCCGCCGAAGGCATACAGCCAGCTGCTGCTGATCGTAAAGCTGGAGGAGTCCCTGGATGCCGAGAACGAATAAAGCGAGTAGCCGTTGCAGCTGACAGATACGTCAAGCGTGTTTCCGTACCTGTTGGAATAAGTCAGGGTGACGCTGCTGCCGATGTTGGCCGAGGTTGGCGAAACCCTCAAACCTAAATCCGCGAGGTGCAGGGTAAACTCCCCGGTGACCGTTCGGCTATAGTCATCCGTGACCGTCACGGTCACGGCAAGGTCGTCAGTGGTGCCCGCTGTTGAAAACCAGCTCGCCGGGCACTCTATGTTGTTGGAGTCCGCGGTGATGCTCATGCTGGCCAGCTCACGGCCTCTGGCCTCAAAAACGGCGGTCAGCGTCTGGCTGGCTCTGTTCTTGAACACCATCGAAACCGCGCTGCCGGCGTTGACGACGTCGGGCGACACGCTCAGACTGAGGGGTGGGGGAGTGATGCGGACATCAACGCCCGACGCGCTCACATACCCGGTGCTGGGGGCGCCTGATGAGACTATAACGTAGATCGTCTTTTTGCCGCTGAAAGTCTTATCTGCGTCAATGCGTTTTGCAATACCCACGTTTTGGGTGCGGCCGTTGGTGATCTTAGCGGACATGTATCCATAGCTCGTGCCGACGCTGACGGAGGGGTCGCCGCTGTAAAAATAAAACGTAAAGGTGCCATATCCTAAAGTGGATGAGCCTGTTTCGCACTGTATAGTAGAGTGGACGACGACGCCGTAGGCATCCCAGTCATCGGTGTCCAGCTCAAGCCTGTAGGCCACTCGACAGCCGCGATTTGATGTTCTGCCGATCCAATACTGGCCGCCGGTGGAGCTGCTCCAACCGCTCCATTTGCCGGCGACGTGGAGACTGCTGCTCTCATTATTTTCGTAGTAATTGACGCCGGTGATCTTGGCGGTTTTTACAAGATATTCTGCCATAGCTTAACCACCTATCCACATAAGGCTCAGGTTGCCGCTGTTGCGCGGCTGGTAGAGTACGCTGCCGAGGGTGAAGTTGCCGCCCGTCGGGATCTGCAGCGCCTTCGGCGTGTACTGCTTGTCCTGGTTCCAGTACGACAGCAGCTCGCCGCCATAGTACAGGCCGATCTGTTCGTTTGAGATACGGATCGACGTGGGGCTGTCAGTCTTGCCGATGATGACCACGCCGTCCTCGTATCGGATGTAGTAGCTCATGGCGTTGATGGCGTCATTGGTGTCGGACCGCAGCTCAGAGAAGGCAAGCGTCAGCCTGGAATCTGTCAGCTCGATCTCAGACGCCAGCGCGTCGGCCTTCTTGTCGCTCTCGCTCTTGCTGTAGTAGTTCTGCTCGATCTGAGCCGTCGGGCTGTACCCGGCAAGGGCGTCATTGAGGGCGCTGTTGCTGACATACTGCGCGGCCACACTCTGCTTGATAGAGGTGGCGCTCTGCTCGATGGCCGAGCGCGTCTTGGCTGCCGTCAGGTAATTGTCGCGCAGATCTGTGGCCACCTTATCGGCAGCCGTGTCGTCGGTGTATTTGTTGTATTTCCTCCAGTCAGAGGCACTGAAGCTGCCGGTCTCCCGCGGCGCGATGCAGGTCATGATGTCCGCGCCGGCGCCGGCAAACCAGAGGTCGCCCACGCTGTAGGGCGGCACCGGCTGCGTCACAAAGATCTGCGCCTTGCCGTCGATCGCGTCAAAAACCTCCTCCGGCACGCCCATCTGTTCCCAGCCGGTCTCGGTGTAGATCCAGGTCGTGCCGTCCTCCGTGCGATGCCAGAGGTCCCCGATGTGATCCTCGGCCTCCTCGTCCGTCCAGCCTTCTGCCGGGTCCGCGTCCTGGTACCAGGTCTGTGCCTTGCCGTCGATCTGACCCTGCAGCTGCTGCACGGTCTCGGCGAAGTCGGTCTGCAGGAAGGTCTCCAGCCGGTTGACAGACTCTACCGCGATGCGCAGCGCCTTGCCGCCCTCGCTCAGCATGGTGTACTCGTGGTCGATCTCCTCCTCAAACTCGGCGGCCATGTCCGCCGTGGGCATGGCGCAGATCGTCCAGTCCATGCTGGCAATCTGGTAGATGACGTTATTGATGGAAACAAGGTCGCCGGGCTCCGCCGCAATGTCGATGTGTGCAGTGGAGGCGTCAAAGGGCCGGTAGAATTTCCGGCCGATGCGTGACAGGCAGAGCTCTGCCGCTGCGCTGTCGGAAAAGTTGCAGATGCCCTTGACGACATAGCCGTCGGCGTTCCCGGCCACGGCCCGCACGCCGGTCTCCGTGGTCAGCTCCACGCCGGTGATCTCCGGCAGGTCGTCACCCGTGTCCAGACTGGACACTGCGAGGCCCAGATTGAAAAAGCTGTCGGGCAGCAGGTCGCCGCCTTCACTGTCGACAATCGCGTGGTCTGCGATGGCGATGTCCGCCACGGCTCCGGTGTAAGTCGAAAGCCTCTTCATGGGTACAAGCCGCAGCTTGCCCTCTGTGGTCAGCTGCAGGTTGCAGCCGTGCGCTGCAGCGATGTCTGACCACACCTCGCGGGCTGTTGCCTTGGTGTTGAGCCCGATAAACGCAACGGCATCGTCAAGGATGCCGTCGTTTTCCAGCTCAACGCCCGTAGCCTCTACCAGCAGCGGCGCGGCTGCCGCGGCCGTGATCGGCCATTTTTCCGGCAGTTGCGCCACCTTATCGGTCCAGCTCTCCTCGAGCAGCAGCAAGCCGTCCATGGCCGTGATGGTGAGCAGGCCAAAGACGTCGGGCTTGCGCCGGTCCGTGAAGAAAACGCCCTTGTTGATCCATTCAGAGACCTGGGAGTCATCCGCGCTGTGAAGGCGCATGCGCACCAGAAAGGACGCCATGCGCGGCCATGCGCTCTTGTCCTCGTAGATCTGCAGCGTGCATTTGGCAGCGCGTGCTATACCGATCTGGGGGCCGTTGTCGTCAAACAGGGCCGGGTTGATACTGAGCTTTTCAATTTTCTTTTCGTATGGGTGGAGGGGGTTGTCCCCGTAGATGACGGCGCCGCGCACCACCTGGGTCTCATACCAGGAGCCCTCCTGGGCACGCAGTTCTTTGTACAGGGCGCTGGTGGCGATCATGGCTACACCTCCGTCAGGACAAAGTTGACATTGTCCCAGTACAGCACACCGTTCAGCGTGGCCCATACGCCGCCCTCGAGCTCGGTGCCGTAGAATGTCTTCGTGACGATGCCGAGGCGCAGATCCGGGTACCGGATAGTCACGGTGGGCTGGTCCAGTTCCGCGGCCAGCTGGCGGCCTCTGGCGTCTGTCATACGGCGGCAGCTGATCGTCAGCTGCCGCTTTTTGCCGATAATCAGGCGCCGCATAATGGTGTCCAGCGAGCGCCCGGCCTTATCACTTTCAAGGTCATATTTTTTCCACCGGAATCCGCCCTGCTTGACGCAGTCGGAGAAGTCCTTGCCGTTTACCTCGAACGGCGCAAGGGGATTGCTCATTGTCTGCCTCCTATGCGCGTACAGCGCCCGAGATGCGGTCCTGGTCTCTCATAATGCGCCGCACGGTCTTGCTGACTCTGGTGTCGTCCAGGATGATGTCGTGCCCGGCCATGATGGCGTCGAGGATCTCGTCCAGCGCACTCAGGAGCAGCCCGCTGGTGTTGCCTTCGGACATGGCCCGGGACAGCGTGGCGCCGGCGCTCGCGTGCATACCGGACACGGCTGCCATCTCCTGCCGCATGATCTGCCGCAGCAGCCGCTCCGGCGTCTCGATGTTCCTGCCGCTGGTCTGGTCGCCCAGGACCGCCGTAAACTCGCGGTTGGGCGGGATGACCGCGCCGCTGGCCAGATGCGGGATGTTGATGCTCAGGCTGCCCAGTTTGCCGGCGAGTGAGCTGCCGGCGCTCTTGATCTTGCTTGTGACCTTTTCGAGCTTGCTGCCGAGCTTTTCAAACAAGGCGGAGATCTTTTCGACCATCTGCTGCGCGCCGGTGGCGATCTGTCCGAACACGGACGACTTAAACCAGCCGCCGAGCTTGCCAAACATGCTCGTGATGGTGGAGTAGGCGCTCTGGAAGGCACTGCGGATGGAGTTGCCGGCCTGGGTGCCGAGGCTGAGCATGGTGCTGAATGCCTCGCGGCCCTGGTCCCGGATGGCCTGCAGGTGCTGGGCCATGGCCTCCTTGGTACCGTTCCAGTCGGCCTTCATCTGCTGGACGTTGGCCGCGCTGCTCTTGACGATCTCCCCGAAACCTTCTTTTGCCCGGTTTTTCACAGGCTCAAAAACGCTGGTCTTAAACCAGTTCCCGGCGTTCTGTAGCTTCTGCTTGACGGTGTTCTTGGCGTTGTCGGCCGTTTCGGCGACGTTCTCGCCGGCGTTCTTGGCCCAGCTTTTCACAGGCTCAAAAACGCTGGTCTTAAACCAGTTCCCGGCGTTCTGCAGCTTCTGCTTGACGGCACTCTTGGCGCTGTCCACGTCGCTCTTGATCTGCTCGATGTTGGCCTTGAAGTTGGTGGAAATCGTGGCGAAGCTGTCCTTGCCCCACTTCTTGAGGGGTTCCCACACGGTCGACTTAAACCATGCGCCGGCGCCGTTCCACTTCTGTTTGGTCCAGTCCCACGCCTTGCCGGCCGCGTCCTTGATCTCGTCCCAGTGCTTGACGCACTCGTAGATCGCAATGCCCAGCGCGGCGACAATGGCGATCACGGCCGCGATGGGGCCGAGCAGGCCCGCGGCTCCTGCGGCTGCGCCGCCTGCGGCTGCCTCGCCCGCGCCCAGGGCGGGCACCATCGTCCCGGTGAGCGTGGCGGCAAATCCGCCTGCAGCGCTGCTGCCGCCCACCAGGCTGGCGAGCAGACCAGCGCCTCCTGCAGCGCCCAAAGCGGTGGACAGAGTCCCCACGCTGCCTGCAACGCTGCCGAGTGAGCCCAGGAGCCCGGCGCCGCCTGCGGCGCCCAGGGCGAGACTAAATCCCTGCGCTGCGGTCGTTGCTGTGCCAAACACCATGGCAAACTCGCCGGCGGTGTTCACAAGCTCGATCAGGCTGCCCAGCAGCAGGCCCAGATCCAGCGCGATCAGCCCGTACAGGCCGACGCGCAGCCTGGTCAGCGGGTCCGCGTCGCCAGAGAGGACGCTGTGCAGATCCTTGAGGACCTGGTTTAATTGATCGAGGGCCGTCGTCACGGCAAAGGCTGCGATCTCGGCCAGCCACTTGAGGATCGGCCAGATCGCCTTGAGGATCGGCTCCAGCAGCTTGAAGACGTCGTGCAGCACCCGGAAAGCGTTTGCAAGGGCATCCACCAGCCGCGGCGCCAGTTCGTTGATCGTCCACGTTGCCAGCGGCTTTAGGGCGTTCTCCCAGAGCCACACAAGCCCGGCGCCGATGTCCTTGACAATGGGCGCCAGCGCGTCCTTGAGGTTGGCAAAAGCGTCCTTGAGGGCGCTGAGGTCGAGCCCTTCCTTAAACTCGTTCCACTTTTCCTTGACCTTTTCCAGCAGCTTCTCAAGCCATCCGACGGTCTCGCTGCCGCTGCCGTCGTCGCCGCTGGCGATCTGCTGGATGGATGGGGAGGAGCCGGATGTGCCAGAGTTCCCGGATGAGCCGGATTTGTTTGTGGTGGAGCTTGGGGAAGTGCTGTCGCTGTCGGTGTCCTCCTCGTCCTTCTTCCAGGAAAGCACATGCAGCGTGTCAAAATCGGCTTGCTGCCTGTATTCCTCGGCGGCCTTCTTGGCCTTCTGGGTGGCCTTGGTGAGCTTGTCGGTGCTGTCGGTGGCGTCGTCGATGCCGCTGGCCACGTCGCCGTAGTCGTCGGCAATGTCGCCGACGTCTCCGATCTCGCCCGGCGTGTACTTCCATTCGCTGCCGGCTGCCTTGCCGCCGAAGACGTTGGCGATGGCCTGAGCCACCTTGTTGGCCAGCGTGGCCACGGCTGCCAGGATGTCGGCCACCTTATTCAGCAGCGGCAGGAACACCGTGCCGAGGGTACGCACAGCCTGGCCGAATCGTTCCCTGATGTCGCCCAGCGTGTTGCTGAGCTGTTTCATGCGCCCGGTCGGTGTCTGTGCAAGCGCCTGATTCATGCCGCGCACGCTTTGCTCCACGACCTGGGCCAGCGTGGCCGCGCGCTGCTCCTCTGTGCCGAATTTGAGGATCTTCTCCTGCGCCTCGTCAAAGGTGTAGCCGTAGCGGCTCAGGGCGTTGACCTGGCCGTTCATGACCTTGCCCAGCATGGTGGCGATCGTCGTGGTCTGCTCCGCGGTGACGTTGTAGCCGTACTGCTGGGCCGCCATATCGTTCATCACGGGGATCAGCGTCTGCAGGCTGGAGCTCAGACTCAGGTATGTGGAAAGCTCCTGCGCGCCGGCCAGCTGCACCTCGTCGCCGATGACGCCCAGCTTTTGCTGCGCCGCCGCAAGATCCAGGACGCTCTGGATCTCCTCGTTTGAGGCGTTCATTGTGTTGCGCATAGCGCGGGCGAGCTTTGCCTCGGCCTCGGCCTGCTGGTCGTATGCTTCGGCCGCCTCTTTGCCCGCCTGGTAGATCCGGCGTGCAGCCATGGCCACCGCGCCGAAGGTAAAAACCTTCTTGAGTGCGCCCACGGCCTTCTCCATCGTGCTGCAGGAGCGCGTCACGCTGGTCTGCATCGTGCGCATGGAGCTCGACGCCTTCTTGCTCTGCGTGGTGATCGCAGAGAAGTCGGCGCCTGCGCGGACCATCATATTTTTTACAACAGCCATGGCTCAGTCCTCCGTACCGCCGAACAGCTTGTTCAGCGCCTGCGCGGTCTTGAACATCTGGTCGTCGTCCATAGGCCCCGTATTTTCGGGGAACACTTCTTCATATCTCGGCATGTGTTTGTCCCATATCGCGGCGCGCGTGAGGCTGGCCAGGTTGAAGATCCTGACCTTGTCCTCACGTTCGCGCGCCTTGATGCGCTTGAGATAGGCGTCAGCCCAGATCCGCAGCTCTCGCGGCGTCATCTGCTGCCACTGTTCGAGGTTCAGGCCGATCTGGGCCGCCAGCTCCATGCTCCCCGTAAAGTAGCCCCTTAGGTAGGGTCCGCCTCCGCGTCCTCGCCCTCAGCTTCGGACTCCTCATCCTCGTCAAGTTCCTCCGGGTCCGGGAAGGCCGCGGCGAAAGCTGCGGAGATGGGTTCCGCCAGCTGCGTGAGCACGCCCTTGACGCCGAGATCTTCGAGCCACCGCTCAAACTTTTCCCGCTTGAGCTGGCCGTCCTGGCTGTGCAGCATGAGCCAGAGCAGCAGCACCAGGTAATCGTACCGGGCCACCTGGTTCTCCAGCTGGTCGAGCGGTACGCGGGTGATGCTGGAATACTGCATCATGACGTTATGCGTCATGCGCAGCTCCCAGGATCTGCCGCCGAGCTCAATCACGGGCGGCAGCTTTTCAACGTTTTTCTTGTCTGCCATCGCTTAGTCCTCCTCAGCCGCCGTTGCCTGCGGCTGCGCTTGCTGCCAGCGTCGGCTGGCCGGTGACGGCAAGGCTGGTCTCGAAAGAGACGCCCTGGCTCAGCTCCGCGCCGGTGGAGAATCTCACGACGCTGGCCTGGAAGCTCCAGGTCTTGCCGATCTTCGGCGGGAAGATGATCTCGCAGGACACGATGTCGCCGCTGTTGAGCAGGCTCATGCACTCATCCTGACCGTCGTCGTCGCCGTCCAGAAAACCGGACGCCGTGACGTCGCCCACGTCCTTGAAGTCGGGAGCCTTCTCACGGTAGCCGGTGCTATTGTCCATCGCGGTCAGGTCGATGACGTCGGCGTTGATCTCAATGCCGTTGATGCTCGTCAGACCGCCCACGACCTTGCTGTTGATCTTGAGCTGCGTGCCTTTGGAATTGGATTTGCTCATGGTGAGTACCTCCTGTAAATGTGTCCAGAGTGGACCCGGTTACAGCGGCATTTCGCCGCTGTGCTTGAGTTGGTTAATGATGGGCCGCAGGCCGAGGGGGAGAGCTGCCTCCCCGCCGACTGCATCCCGGTGGTCATAGTAGTGTAGCGTGAGCGAGTGGACAGCCATGGTGTACAGCTTGGAGTCCTCAGACGGCTCCGGGATGCCGGCGCCGTCCAGGTACTCCTTGGCTGCTGCCATGAGTTCGACGATCAGATCATCGTCCTCCTCGCCGTCCACGCGCATGTAGGTCTTGCAGGCCGCCAGGGCGGCAGCGTCTGCTGCCGCTTGATCTTTAGCGGCCTCCGCAGCTAATGCTGCTGCCGACTTCCTGGCCATGGCTTATCAGCCGGGGTTGCCGGAAGCCTTGCTGTAGTATACAAAGCCCTGATGCTCGACCACGTTGCCGCCGATGGCGGCGTCGCCGAGGATGGTGTGCATCCTCTCGATGGCCTTCACGCTCTCGTCGATGCGGATCTCATAGTCGCCGAACAGGCCGAGCAGGTAGTGCATGGGGTTGCCGTACAGCAGCTCGCCCGCGGAGAGATCCGGCTCCAGCACATAGGGGATCTGGACGCCGCCGTCGCTGATCATGCCGGTGTTGCCGTTGCCCTGGGGCGTAATCTCAAAGAGGCGGCGCTTCTCGTTCGTACCTCTGAGCTGGCCGATGGCCTTGAGGTCGGCCTTGGTCAGCTGCAGGACGGCACTGCCGGCCATCTCCGTGTTCGCGCCGTAGGCGAAGTAGAGCTCGTCCAGGGTGTTCACGTCAATGGCGGCATAAGTGCCGGTTTTGATGATGGTGCTGCCCGCCTTGTTGGTGGCGTTCTTGATGCCGTACATCGCAGGCGTGTTGTTGCCGTCGCCGTTGACGATCAGGGCAGCCGCCTTGCGGCGCAGGGCGCGGATTGCCATCTGATGCACGCGCTCGTAGTAGTTGGCGGGGGTGATTTTGGCGAGGTTGCGGTCAACATAGCTCGTGGTGGTCAGCTCCACCGGCTTGATCACGCTGATGCCGAAGGTCGGGTCGGCGCTGTTGGTTCTGGCCTGGCCGCTGTTCGTGGTGAGATTGCCCAGCGTCGCGTCGAACTCACTGATCAGGTACGGCACCTCATAGCCGCCGCCGAGACCGGAGAGATCCTGCACCTGCACCATGTCCAGGATGCTGGTGATCGGCGCGCCTTCGCCGTGGATCTGGCTGTCCGCGCCGGTGGGCTGAACCAGCGCGCCGGTGATGGTCACAGCGTTGCGCAGTTCGCGCATCACTTCGGTGGAGCTGAGCTTCACGCTGCGGCGGTTGAGCAGGTCGTTGCCGCGCTCACTCATCATGTCGCGGGTCTCGGCAGCGCTGGGCTGAGAAGTGAGCACCTGCAGCTCCTGGGCTGCGATCAGATCCTTGACCTGGTTGATCTCGGTGAGGATGTTGGCCGCCTTCTCCATCTGGGACTTGTACTCCTCCTGGTTGCCGGCGTTCAGCGCCTCCTCGGCAGCGTCCAGGGCGGCCTTGCGGTCGGCCGCCAGTGCGATGAGTTTTCTTTTCATGGTTTTTCCTCCGTAAAAAAGATATTTATATCAGCGGCAGCCGCCGCGGATATGCTAATGATTATCAGTGCCGGCGCTTCCTCGCGCCCACACAATGGCCACCACGATCAGACCGACGCCTGCCGTGATCCAGGCCGCCGGAATAGAGATTAGCGTCACGCCCATGACGATGCAGGCAAGACCTGCCAGAAAGATCAGCAGGCTGATCACCTCGCGTCGCCTCCGTTCCCCGCGCCCTTCTCGGCGCGGATCCGGGACAGCTCCCTCCAGTCTTCCAGCGGCACGTAGTTGAGACTGGCATAGTGTTCATTGCCGCCTTCGACATCCGGCATGTCCTCCAGGGTGCGGATCTCATTGACGCTGAAAGCGCCGCTCTCACGCATGTTCTTGTACCAGGTGCCGCGAGAGGCAAAGTCGCCGCGCAGCTCCGCCATGAGGTTGCCGCGTATGCGCAGCCCTCGCTCCACGTCCTGCGGCAGCAGCAGCTTGTACAAAAGCTCCTGCTCCCAGATCGTGCAGTTGGGATGCACAGTGCCCACGACGTACTCGATGGCGTTTTGCTCATTGGAGGAATATGCCTGCTTGCCGGCCTGCAGCTTGTAAAGCGGCACGCCGAAAATCCTGCCGAGATCTTCGACGGAAAGCGCCATCTGCTCCACGAACTGCGCGTCGGCATTGCTGACGCTGATGGGCTTGTACTCCACGCCCAGGTCTAAAACCGCTATGCGGTTGACGTTGGCCGGGCCGGAATACCGCTTTTCCCACTCCTCGCGCATCCTGTCCTTCTTGGAGATCGTGCGCTCCGTCCCGTCGGGATCGGTGACGGTGGTTTTGCCGCTCAGATCGCTGTCCGTTTTGAGGATGCCGATGGGTTGGCCGCCGTTGAGAAAGTAGCTGCTGGAGTATTCCTGTGCCGCCCTGGCGCCCTTGATGATCTCCTGGGCGCGCTCCAGGTACCCGATGCCCTTGTAGCCGTTTTTGGAGTAGGCCATGACATGCAGCACGTCCATCCGCCCGCAGCGGATGGTCTCGCCGGTGAAGGGGTGCTGGATGGTGTAGTAAGCATCGCCGTCTTTCAGCAGCTGCACAGTCCAGTACCCGTGCGGGATCGGCACCAGCTCCGTCGGCTGCAGCGAGTGGGGATCCCGGCGGATCCACGCCACGCCGTTGCCGTTGGCCACGCGCTCCGCTTCAAGCTGCTTTTTGAAAACGGCGGGCGTCTGCCAGCGGTTCGGCCTCAGCTCCAGCAGATCCAGCGCCGGGTGCTCCACGCGCACGCGGGTGTCCCGTTCATAGACGAAAAACGGCATCTTGGCGATGGAGTCGCTGAGAATGTCGATACAGCGGCTCACGGTGGAGATCCGCATCGCGGCGTCCTGATCCGTGCGGATGGGGGCCGGGCTCAGACCGAGGCTCTGCGCCGTCACGGCGTCCCGCGCCGGGGGAGGGGAACCTCTTGCCCCGGCGAAGCGGGCAAGCCCGCGCTCGAAAGCAATCACAGCGCGCACCTCGCTCTCTCAAGATCAATCGCGGCCTGCAGCTGCCAGTTGCTCCCGACATCCGTGTCGGCCGCATTTTTGGGCGCTGTGACGGGCGTGGTGGCCGCGTCCGGCGTTTTCGGCTCCACCGGATGCCCTGGCACCTCCTCCGCATTCCCGGCCCTCACAGCGGCCTCGTAGCGCTCAAGGAGCGCCTGCGGGGGCGTGGAGAGCGTTGCCATGTTGGTGATCAGCAGGCCGCCCGCCGCCGCGATCCGCTGCGCGGTCTCCTCGTCAGTGTCCAGCATGCCGTCCACCAGGCCCAGGTCGATGGCGTCCTGCACCGGCATCCAGGTGGACTCGTCCACCAGCTGCTCAAAGCGTGCCCTGGGCGTCTTGCCGGCGGCCTTCACCACGTAGCCGTTGATGATGCTGGCCTTGATGGAGTCCAGGAAGTTCACCAGCTGCCGCGCGCCGTCGTTGTTGACATATCCGGCGCCCGTCGACGGCTGGTGGATCATCACCTGGGCAACAGGGGAGGCAAGCACCGTGTCGCAGCCGCTCATGACGGTCGTGGCGGCGCTGGCCGCCATGGCGATCACGTGGGCCTCAGTGTGGGCCCTGCAGCCCTGGAGCATCCCGAAGATCTCAAAGCCTGCCCAGACGTCGCCGCCGGGGCAGTTGATCTCCAGCACCAGCTCGTCATCCGGCGGCAGCGCCGCGATGGCGTCGCGCACGATGCTGGGATAGCAGCACGGGATCTCGAAAAACTCATAGACCCACGCCCAGTCGTCGCTCACCAATTCACCGTAAAGTTTGATTTTCATACGCTATCGCTCCCCTCCGTTTGGTAGTCAATATCAAGCTGATAAACCCGGCGGAACAGACAAACGTCGTTGTCGAACAGATCCGGGGAAACCTGCTGTATAATAACGTCTTCAAAGAAAATCCCGTCTGAGTCGGTGTCGGCCACGGCATTATCGACAATTGCCAGATCGCAGACAGCGGAGTCAGCGCGCGGCCATGCGCGGCCTGCGAGGCTGTTTACCGCCGCTTTGATCTTCCCGCCGAGGATCGGCAGCCTGCGGTAGTCTCCTGCAACGACATGCAGCTGATAGCCTGCGTGCTGCAGGCCCGTCAACTGATCCAGCGCGGCGTCCTCGCTGTCATCCGTCTGGAGATAGAAAACAAAAGGGGGCCGCGCGTTCTTTTTGGGTTCTCCCGGCCAGATCTGATCCCGCAGGTCCTGGATGCCTTCCAGCGTTCTGACCATCACAAAATCCGGGGTTATTTGTGGGTTGCTTTCTGCCATAGCTGCTCCAGCTCCTTTCCGGCCGTCTCTACGATGGCCCGCTGCACCTGGCTCTCCACGGCCTCAGCGCCTTTTTTCATGAAATATTTGCCCTCGACCTTCCGGCTCTGGTAACCGGTGACCGCCTCATCCACGCGCTTGCGTTTCCAGCGGCCTGACTTGCCTTTCTCCCAGTCGTCCGTGAGGCGGCTGAACGTGCGGTACTCGATGCCGCCGCCCTTGGCACGGGTGAGAAATCCGTACTCCTGCGATGCCGGGACATAACCGTAGTGTGCATGCTTGCCGCCGTATAGGCCGGGGCGTTTGATCGGCTTCTGCAGATCCGCGTTGCTCGCCTTCGAGTATGTGACCTGCCGAACCTTCTTGCCCTTGAGCTTGCTTTTCTCGGCCCGGATTACGATGGCGCGCTTGAGCGTGCCGGACTTTTTCGGCGCCCTCGCGCGGATTGATCTCTTAACGATCGTAGCGGCTTTGCTGGATGCCTTATTTGCCGCTTTCTGTGGAGACTTTCCGATGGCGTTCAGAGCCTTGCACATCTTCTCAATGCCTTCCAGGTCGAAGCCTATGCCGTTTATGTTGCGGCCGCCATACGTGACGTTCACCGCCAGATCTCCGCAGCCTTGATAAGCTGGTGTCGCTTCTTCCCGGACAGATCCAGGGGAGGGGAGAGGAGGCGGAAGATCTGCGTGCCGCACTTGGCGCGCATGGTCACCACGTTATAGTCCCAGCTTCGGCGCCGGATCTTGATGTTGTGTGTGACCTCGCTGGTCTCCTGGCCCGCGGCCATAAACTCGCGGCTGCCGATCGTGCGGACCTGCGCCCAGACCGTGACCGCGTCCTCCCAGTTCTCATCGTCCAGATAGTGCAGGTCACCGAGGGCGTCACGCTGGCCGACAAAGCGCTGAAAAGTCACCCGCTTGTCAAGCTCGCTGCTGTCGTCAAAATCGCTGATATTCATGCTGCCTCCTGTTCTAAACCACAGAACACTGTGCCCACTGTGGACACCGCCTGCCTGTCATTGCGAGCCAGCGCGCACGCTGGTGTGGCAATCCGTCTCTCTGTCCTTACAGGCTCCACTCCTTGTCCTCCATGCGGTCGCTGAGGGTCGGGTTGTTCCTGCGCAGCATGGCAAGTGCCAGCCCGTTCATGGAGCCCGCCACGGGGTCAATGCGTTCCGTGTCGTCCTTGT
>Ga0326513_10000314_pt1 | contig 40020 bp, 28 predicted proteins | sample 2_2465_0518_D_FD_203654 | JGI IMG/M metagenome (GOLD analysis project Ga0326513, IMG submission 203654) | Bovine rumen microbial communities from UC Davis, California, United States - 2_2465_0518 | ecosystem: Host-associated > Mammals > Digestive system > Stomach > Rumen | place: USA... | reverse complement strand
AGACCCCCTTGACGTTGTCGCCAAGCCCCGGATCGGGCGCGGCCTCGTCGTCGAGCATGTAGCCGTTGTCGGCGTTCCAGTAGAGCCAGACGTCGTCGCCCCACCGTATGGGCTTCTCGTCAAGCAGGTATCCGGCGTGCTGCTGGTACACGGCGATGCGGCGGCTGCCGACGCTGACCCAGTAGTTGGTATGGTTGCCGGTGTAGATGATGTCCTCGACCTTGGCGCGCAGGACATTCATGTGGGCGAACTGCCGGCGCGGCGGGTCGATCGATATGCCGAACTTCTCCGGACGCACCGAAAGGTTCACGCGGCCGCCGACGGCCTTCTTCTTGTCGTTGTAGCAAAGGACGCCGTTGAAGCCCTCGATGTCCGCGAAGTCGGGGATGTCCACCAGGCAGTAGTCGTCGTCCGGGACGGACGAGACGATGCCGTCGAAGAAGTTGGTGTCGCCGATGAACGAGGCGACGAAGCTTGTCTTGGGGGCCTCGTAGACCTCGGCCGGGGTGGCAATCTGCTCGGTGACGCCGGAGTGCATGACGGCTATCCGGTCGGAGAGCGACATCGCCTCGCCCTGGTCGTGGGTGACGTAGAGGAAGGTGATGCCAACCTGGTCGTGGATGAGGTCGAGCTCCAGGAGCATCCGCTGGCGGAGCTTGAGGTCGAGGGCGGCGAGGGGCTCGTCTAGCAGCAGGACGCTGGGCTTGTTGACGAGGGCGCGCGCAATGGCGACGCGCTGCTTCTGGCCGCCGGAAATCTGGCTGGGGAGGTGCCAGGCCTTGTCCTCCATTTGGACGAGCTTGAGCATGGACATGACCTCGTGCTCGATTTCGTCCTTGGGTCGCCGCGCCACGCGCAGACCGAATGCGATGTTTTCGAATACGGTCATGTGCGGGAAGAGCGCATAGTTTTGGAACACCGTGTTTACGTTCCTATGGTTCGGCGGGAGCTGCGTGATGTCCTGGCCGTCCAGCAGGATTCGGCCGGAATCCGGCTGCTCGAAGCCGGCAATCAGCCTCAGCAGGGTGGTTTTGCCGCAGCCGCTCGGGCCAAGTAGCGAGAAGAACTCGCCGCGTTTTACAGAAAAGGAAACGTTGTTGACCGCTTTAACCGGTCCGAAGCGCTTTGACACGCCTTGGAATTCCAGAAATTCGCCCATTTCGCGGTTGGGTGGCCTCCCGGCGCGGCTTTCACACGCCTGTTTTTTCCGATGGTGCCGGACGGGCCGGCGGAAGAACGTTGCCGGACGGGGCCGGCAACACAAAACTCTTACTGGTGGTTGTTTTCGCCGTTAGGAGTGTTGTGGCGGGGCCCCTGTGCCCCGCCGCGGTCAGCTGGCGGGCAACTTGGCGCGCGGCCCTTGCGGCCGCGCGCTCCCGCAACTCCGCCTAGAAGCTGGCGGAGACGCCGGCGTAGTACATGAAGTGCTCTTTGTCGCCGTCGGCCATGAAGGCGTCGCCGTTTTCGATGGCGTCGCGGAGGTCGTTGTCGAGGATCGCCGAGAACTGGCAGCCGACGCAGACGCTGAAGTTGTCGCAGACGGCGTAGCCGAGCTCGCCGCCGAATTCGGCGTCGACAAAGCCGTCGTCATCGACGCCCTTGCCCTTGCGGTAGCTCTTGGAGGCATACGCGGCGAGGCCGTAGACGTTGAGCGAGAGCTTCTCGTCGTCGGTCAGCGTGAAGCCCTTGGAGAGCTTGAACTGGCCATAGCAGCCCTGCTGGCTCTCAAGGCCGAAGCGGGCGTTGACTTCCGGACGGACGACCCAGCCGTTGTAGCCGACCGCGACCTTGCCGACCCACTCGTCGAAGCTGTCGTCGGTGTCGGGATAGACCCAGGCCGCGACGCCGAGCATGTAGTCGAAGTCGCCGATGTCGCCGAAGTAGTCGAGTTCGTAGTCAACCTCGTTTGCGGCGTCGGGATCCGCGAAGTGCGTGCGGTGCTTGTTGGAGACATCCCAGCTGTTCCAGATGTTCAGGTCGAAGCCCGCGAAGGTGACGCCGGCGTAGGACTGGAGGACGGCGTTGTCCGTGAAGACGTAGCCGTTGGAGAGATAGCCGTTCTTGAGGACGGTGCCGGCGTATGCGCCGACGGACGGACCTTCAGAAGCGGGCTCTGCAACAGGGGCCGCCTCCTGAGCGATTGCGGAACTGGCGAAGATGCCTGCCGCTGCGAATGCGATGTATTTTGAGACGTTCATTTGCGTTAACTCCGATTTGAGGCTGTCATGCCGGACGACACCATGCCGCCTGCTGAAAACCAACGAATTTATTTTACGAAAAATGGAGTTCCCGCGCAAGGTTTTTTTCGCGCCGGGGGATCGGGGCCGAAATCACACGTGCCGGTGCCTTCGCGTGCGGTTGTCGATCAGGCGCTCTATCATGGCGCGCTCCACCTGCACCGGGACCGCCTTCCCGATGATGTCGATGTTGATTGTAAGGACGACCGTGGAGCTTTTGCGCGAGATGCGCGTGACGACGCCCTCGCAGCCCATCATCGCGCCCGTGGCGACGCGGACGATTTCGCCCTCCGTGACGGGATCCGTCGCCTCAAGCCCCGGATCCTGGCGCAGCGCCTTCCTCACCATTACCACCTGCCGGAGCATGGCGACCGGGCGCGGGGCGGGGAGTATGTGGACAACGTGGCCGCGGTCGAGGAGCTGGTATTTTTTCCCCGGCGCCAGCCCGACGAATATGTAGCCGGGGAAGAGCGGCGTAAGGAAAGTCACCTTGCGCCTCTGGTAGACGCGCGTGGCCGAGCGCAGCGGGAGGTAGTATTCCAGCCCGAGCGCGGCGCAGTCGGCGGCCACGGCCTTTTCGGCCCGCGGGTGCGTGTAGAGGACTTTCCAATCGGAGAACATGGTGACATTCTACCAAAAATACGATATAATTTCTATTCAAAATGGGGAACTATACTGAAAACGCGCTGCTGATCGACGGCGGGACGCTCCACGGGGCCTCCCGCGGCCTTGGCCGCGCCACGCCCCGCGACGGCGCCGCAGCCTGCGACATCCGCTCCTGGAGCTTCTCCCCCGGCGGCGGCGACGCGGCGCCGACCCTGGCCGACGCCTTCGCGCAGGCCGTCAGGGAGGTTCCGATCGAGGACGGGGCCTCCCTCGCCCTCCCCCCTGGCATCCTCGTCCCCCGCGTCCTGTCCCTGCCCGCGACGGACGCCGAAAGCCTCGCCTCAATGGTGCGGCTCAAGATGGAGGAGCTGGCGCCCGTTTCCGGCGACGACCTCGAAGTGGCCTACGAGGCCCTGGGCGCCACCGAGTCCGCGACCCGCGTTTTCGCCGTGGCGGTGCCGATACACACGCTCGACGCGCTGGCGGCCGACCTCGAGGCATCGGGCCTGGCCGTGACCCGCATCGACTCCGCGCTGCTCTGCGAATGGCGCTCCATTTCGCGGCACACCGAGGCCGCGCGCCCCGCGGACGGGGAGGCCGCCGCGCGCGGACTCTTCGTCGCGGCCCTGCCCTCCGGCCGCTTCGACCTCTTCGCGGCCGACGAATCGGGCCTCCTCTTCGCCCGCTCGCTCGGCGAGCCGGCGACTGGCGACGACCTCCGCCGCGAAATCACGCTCTCGCTCCTCGACATCGCGTCCGAACACCCCGGCTTCGCGGCGGACCGCCTCGCCTTCGTCGCCCCGGACGGCACGGACCCCAGGTTCGCGGAGGCCGCCTCGGAGGCGGCCGGCATCCGGGCCGAAACCATCCGCGAGGGCGACCTCACCCCGTATGTGGAAAGCGCGCTGGACCGCGAGGGCGAGGGCGGCTGCATCGACATCGTCCCGCCCGCCTGGCGCGAGGACGAGGAGGCGACCCAGCGCAGGCGCCGCTTCACCTACGGCGCCATCGCCGCCGTCGCCGTCTGGGCCGTCATTTTCGGCGTGATGACCTTCATCCCGCGGAACATCGCGGGCGACACCGCCGCGGCAAGGCGCAAAATCGCCGCGATAATGCCGCAGTTCTCCGAAGTCGCCGAGCTGCGGACGCGCGTCCGCCTTATCCAGTCCTACGAGGACCGCACCCAGTCGGTGCTGGAAACGCTGCGCCAGCTGTGCTCCGAAATGCCCGACGGCATGACCCTCGCCACCTTCGCCTACGAGAAGACCGACGACGGCTCCTCCTCGGGCAGGCACGGCCCCGGCGGGATACGCGCCACCGGCGACGCCGCCGACGCCGACTCTATCCTCCGCCTCAAAAACGCCCTTGACGAGGCCGGGCCCTTCCAGCCCGCGCGGATAAAGGGCCCGACAATGGACGGCCAGCGCCGCCGCTTCAAGTTCGAACTCGACTGGCGCTTCAAGGAAGGAGCCGAGTGATGGCCATGATGGTGTCCCAGCGCGAGAAGGCCATGCTGGTCGTAGTCGGCATCCTCCTCCTCTACGCCATGACGATCGGCGTCTCCTTCAAGCGGCGCATGGCGGAAATCGCCGACCTCCGCGAGACCAGGGCCCGCGCGGAGCGGGAGCTGGCCGACAAGCGCGCGCTTGTGGCGCGGCGCGACGACTGGCAGCGCAACTATGACGCAATCTCAGGCAGGATGCCGGTGTTCGGCACCACGCAGCGCGTCCAGACCCACTGGATGTCGCTTCTCAACCGCCTCGCGACCGAGAGCGAGGTGACGCTTCTCAAAACGCAGGTTGGCGACGAAAAGGAGGTCGGCGGCGTCTTCGAGACGACGATCGACTGCGAGTGCGAAGGCTCCCTGGAGGCTTTCGTCCCATTCCTGCACGCTATATACTCGGAGGGGGCCATGCTCGACGTGCGCAAGGTCTCGATGCGCCCGCAGTCCGGCAAGGGCGCCGGCGGCCTGCGCGCAACCCTCTCCCTCTGCTGCGCCTACATGCGCGCCGACGAATAGGAGGCAGATTATGGAAATGAAACCGCTTGCGATACCAGAATGCCGTCGTTCCCCGGCCAGTGGCGAAGTCCGGGTGCCGCCGTCCCCCGCCTGCCGCCCGGGGCGCCCGCTGGCGCTCCTCGCCGCCGCGGCCCTGGCGCTTTTCGCCGCGGGCGCGCCGGCCCAGTCGGTCCGGACGCGGACCCCGCCCGCGCCCCCCGCGGACGCCTCCGCCGACGAATACGGCGCGCCCGACCCGTCCGAACTTGTCTTCGACGGCACCAACAACCCCGCCCTGAAGTTTGAAAAGGCCCCATACGACATCCTGCTCAAGACCTACGCCGAGGCGACGGGCAAGACCCTCCTAATCTCCCCCAACGTCCCCAAGGCCGAGGGCATCACGCTGCGCAGCCAGCCCGGCGTCATGCTCTCCAAGGAGGAATACCTCCAGGCCATCGAGACCGTGCTCGTGATGAACGGCATCGCCCTGGACCCGACGGGCGACAAGTTCCTGCGCGTCCTCCCCGCCAGCGAACTGCGCAAGCTGGGCGTCAGGACCCACTTCGACGAACCCGAAGGCGGCGCCCACCCCGAGGACGGGAAGATGGTGAGCCAGATCATCCAGCTCAAGAGCATATCCATCGAGGAGGCCAAGAAGGTAATCGAGGGCTTCAAGCGCGGCGAGGGGCAAATCCAGCTCTTCGAGCGCACGAACTCCATCCTCGTGACGGACACGGCCGAAAACGTCAACCGCATGATGGAGATTCTCAAATACGTGGACATCCCGGTCGAGAACCGCGAGGAGACGCATGTCCGCCCGATCAAGTTCGCAAAGGCCGCCGACATCAAGAAGCGCCTGGAGGAGGTCATCGCCGAGGCCCTCAAGGACCAGGAGCAGAACAAGACCACGACGGTCGAGGCGAAGCAGAGCGGCGCGCCAGGCTTCGTCAGGCGCGAAGTCACCACCCCGCCCGGCGTCGTCCGCCCGCGCGCGGCGGCGGCCGCCGCCCAGCAGCCCGCCGCCAAGGCCAACGACATCATCGAGTCGCTCGTCTCCGACGCCGAGCGCGGCATCATCCGCGGCAAGGTGCAGATTGTCGCCGACGAACGCACCAACGTCCTGATTTTCCTGACCCGCCCGGAGAACATGACCTTCTTCGACCGCATCATCGACGTCCTCGACGTCGAGGTCCAGTCCACCCCGGACGTCGTGGTCGAGGTCATGCGCCTCGAATACGCCATCGCGAAGGACGTGGCCTCGATGCTGAACGACCTGATCGGCAACAACAGCACCAAGGACGAGTCCCAGGACGCCAAGACGACCGTCGCCGACAAGAACTCCGACGGCGGGTCGTCGTCGCTGGCCGACGCCGCGGACCGCACCCGCCGGCGCGGCGACGCCGCCCAGGACACGGACAAGAAGAGCCGCCTCGGCGAGCTGAACAAGGACAACGTGAAGATCCTCGCCGACGAACGGTCCAACTCCGTCATCGTCATGGCCGCGCCCGCCGACGTCGAGTCAATCCGCAACATCGTCTCCCGCATGGACATCCAGCTCTCCCAGGTCGTGATCGAGGCCGTCATCGCCTCCATCACGTTCGAGGACTCGCAGGAGACCGGCATGGACTGGGTCCAGCGCGCGATGCTCACCTACAACAAGAAGGGCGGCGACCCCAAGTTCGCCTACGCCACCGCCGGCGGCGGCGGCTCGCTCACCCCGCGCGACACCCCGTCGATGACCTCCGTCAACTCTTTCACCTCGTCCGGCGGCGTCACCGGCTGGTTCACCCTCTTCGACCTCAACATGGACATCGTCCTGAAGGCCATCCAGACCGACTCCCGCTCCCGCATCATGTCCTCGCCCAGGATTACGACGATGGACAACAAGGAGGCCACCCTCGAGGACACCAAGCGAATCTACTGGAGCGAGGGCTCGACCCACTACACCTCCAGCGACTACTACTCCGACAACATCAAGAACGAGGACATCGGCATCAAGCTCAAGGTCACGCCGCGCATCAACAAGAAGGGCTACATCGACCTTGAAATCGAGCAGGAGATCCAGACCTCGGAAGGCACCCAGGCCATCACCACGCGCGACAGCACCTCGACCTTCCCGAACCTCGTCTCGCGCAAGATGAGCGCCGACGTCGCGGTGCAGAGCGGCGAGACGGTCGTCCTAGGCGGCCTTGCCGACACCTCCGTCTCCCGCACGCGCACCAAGGTGCCGATCCTTGGCTCGATCCCGCTGCTCGGCTGGCTTTTCCGCCACGACGAGGAATCGACCTCCCGGCGCGAAATCATCGTGTTCATCACGCCGCGCGTGATCGACACCCCGGCGCAGATGGAGGACGACGCCCGCAAGATCAAGGCATCGATGGACACCGCCGGCGTCTGGGACGCCTCGTGGTCCAACTCGCGCCTCGCCGACCCGCTTCCGGAAAAGGCCGCCAGGAAGGTCCTTGAAAACGGGACCCAGACGGTCACCCCGGCCCGCCACCCGCTGACCGGATACCTGACCGGCCTCAACGACTCCTCCGTGACGAACGGCATGCCGGACGAGTCCCCAATCAACAAGGCCCTGAACGAAACCCCGCCCGGCCAGGTCCCGTATGTCCACTACAGCGACATCGACAAGGGCGCGGCCGCGGCCGAAATCCGCAGCCACCAGGAGGAGGAGCAATCACCTTGACCAGGTGATGCCCCTAAGGGGAGCCATTAGGGGGCGCAACCGCGCACTGCGCGGCCCCTTTTTTTGGGGGGGGTGCGGCGTCCCGCCGCGCATCGCGCAGTCCCTTGGGGGTGCGGCGTCCCGCCGCGCACTGCGCAGTCCCTTGGGGGGTGCGGCGTCCCGCCGCGCACCGCGCAGTCCCTCGGGGGGTGCGGCGTCCCGCCGCGCACTGCGCAGTCCCTTGGGGGTGCGGCGTCCCGCCGCGCACCGCGCAGTCCCTTGGGGGGTGCGGCGTCCCGCCGCGCACTGTCGCACCCTGGCCGCGCGGAACCGCGACCCTCCCAGATGCGGGCGGCGAGGACGTTGCCCCTCCCTTTTCACACTACCTTGTGCGGGTTCAGTATCCCCTTGGGGTCGAACACGGCCTTGATGCCGCGCATCAGGGCCAGCGCCTCCGGCGACGCCGACTCTTCGAAGAAGGCCTTCTTCGCATAGCCGATTCCGTGCTCGCCGCTGACCTGCCCGCGCAATTCGCGCGCCTTCGCGTAGAGATCGCCAAAGGCCTCGGCCAGCTTCGCCTTCCATTCCCCTTCGCCAAGGTCGTCGCGCAGGACGTAGATGTGGAGGTTGCCGTCGCCGGCGTGGCCGAAGGAGCGGATGCGGATGTTCCGGCGCTTCTGCACCTCGCGGGAGTAGAGTATGAATTCCGCGACGCGCGAACGCGGCACCACGACATCGCACTCGTCCATCTCGGTCGTCGAGGCCTTGATGGCCTCCAGGAACGCGCCGCGCGCAGACCAGATTGCCTCGTTGCGCTCCTGCGTGTCCGAAATCAGGGCGTCGGTGGCGCCGGCGGCAAGGCAGGTCTTCGCGGCCGTCTCGTAGGCCAGGTCAACCTCCTCGCGGCTGGCGCCGTCGAAGGTGAGGAGCAGGTATGCGTCGGCCGAATTGTCCGGGAACTTGCGCGCCTGGAACTCCTCGGCGGCGAGGATGACGTCGCGCTCCATGAACTCCACCGCCGTGGGGACCGACGCCGACCGTATCACTTCCGGCACGGCGTTCACGGCCGATTCGAGGTCGGGGAACGGGACGAGCAGGGAGATTTTGTATTTCGGCAGCGGCAGGAGGCGAAGCGTGGCCCGGGCGACGACGCCAAGCGTCCCTTCGGAGCCGACGATAAGGTCCTTGAGCGAGTAGCCGGACGAGTTCTTGACGACCTTGCCGCCAAGCTCGATAACGTCGCCGTTGGGCAGCACCACTTCCAGCCCTCTCACATAGTCGCGCGTGACGCCGTACTTGACGGCGCGCATCCCGCCCGCGTTAGTGGAGATGTTCCCGCCAATCGTGGCGGTCTTCTCGCCAGGGTCCGGCGGATACAGGAAGCCGTGCTCCTCGGCGAACTTCGCGACGTCCATCAGCAGGACGCCCGGCTCAAGGGTGAGCGTCATGTTCTGCTCGTCAAGCTCGACGATCTTCGTCATCAGGCTCGTGTCAAGCAGGATTCCGCCCTCAAGCGGGACCGCGCCGCCCACGAGGCCCGTGCCGCTCCCGCGGACCGTGACCGGGATGTCGTGGTCCCACGCATACTTCATCACGGCCGAGATTTCGGCGGTGGAAGTCACGCGCACCCTCGCGTCCGGACGGCTGAAAGTGCCGCCCAGCTCGTCATGGCAGAAATCCTCGCCAATGTCGTCGCGCGCAGTCACGCGCCCTTCGCCGCAGATTGAGCGCAGCGCGGCCAGGTCGGCCGCATCGAATGCCTTGTATTTCATTTCGCCACCGCCTTCTTTTCCCTGATGCGGCTGACCAGCTCCGGAATGACCGCGTAGAGGTCGCCGACAAGCCCTATGTGCGCCACCTTGAAAATCGGCGCCTCCGGATCGGTGTTCACGGCCACGACGCACTCCGCGCCGTTCATTCCGGCAACGAACTGGATTGCGCCCGAAACGCCGCATGCCACCAGCAGCTTCGGCTTCACCGTGCGCCCGGAAAGCCCGATCTGGCGCGAGGCGTCAAGCCAGCCGGCCTCCACGACGGCGCGGGTGCAGGCGATGCGGCCGCCAAGCTCCGCCGCCAGCTCTTCAAGCAGGGCGATGTCCTCCTGCCTGCGGACGCCGCGCCCGCAGACCACGAGGACCTCCGCCTCCTCGATCCCCTTCGACACCGCCTTCGGCCGCCGCCCCAGCACTTCGATGCGGGAGTCCAGCCTGTCGGCGGGGATGTCGTGGCGGACGACCTTCCCGTGCGGCGCCACGCGCGGCGGTATCGGGAACACCTTGTACCTAACGGTGGCGAACTGCGGCCTGTGGCGCGGCGTGTTGATGTGCGCCATGATGTTTCCGCCATAGGCCGGGCGTATCTGGTCGAGGTCCGTGTTCCCGGACATCCCCAGCACCGTGCAGTCCGCGGTCAGCCCCGTCCTGAAGCGCGCCGCCACGCGCGGCGCAAGCGATCGCCCTATGACCGTCCCGCCCACAAGCACCGACGACGGCCTGACCTCGTTGATGAAGTCCTCCAGCGCATTCGCGTATGGCTCGATGCGGAAGAACTCCAGCGAAGGATGCTCGTAGAGGTGGACCTCGTCCGCGCCGTGCGCCAGCAGGCTTTCGGCGGCCGCGCCAGTCGAGGCGCCGATCACCACGGCCTGCACAGGATGGCCGGTCTTGGAGGCCAGCTCCCGCGCCTTGCCAAGAAGTTCCAGCCCGACCGGGTGTAGCGAGCCGTCGGCCAGCAGCTCGGTGACGACGGCCACGCCGCGCCACGCCGCCTTGTCAACCCCCGGCGCGCTGTCGTCGACGAACTCGAAGGCCCCGCCGCCGCGCTTCGTGCACAGGCGGCACATCCGGCATCCCGCGCCTATCGCGAGCTTGCCCCCGGCGTCCTCCTCGATTGCGCCGAACGGGCACAGCGCCTTCGCGGCCGCCTTGTCAGAAATCTTCTCCTGGTGTATCTGGATGTGGCTCATCGCAGGAACTTCCTTTCCTCAAGAATGTCCGCCAGCCGCGCGGCCTTGGCCTTGTCGTCGCCGTCAAGGGCCATGCGCTCGACATGCGATTCCGGCGGGAATATGCGCTTGACCTGCGTCGGCGAACCGTTCAGGCCATAGTGCTTCGGGTCCGTGTCGTCCAAATCGGCAAGCCGCAGCCACGCGATCTCCCTCCCCGCCGTGGCGCACTTCAGGCGATACGACGGCAGGCGCGGCTCGAAAATCCCCTTCTCCACGCTGATCAGGCACGGGAACGGGACGCGCTCGGCGACCTCGCAGTCGGGCAGGTCAACCGTCACGTCAAGGGAGTCGGCGCCAACACGGTCGATCGACTTGACGTTCGCGACGTGCGGGATGCCAAGCCACTCGGCCATCTCAGGCCCCACCTGCGCGGTGTCGCCGTCCGTCGTCTGGCGTCCGCAGACGATTACGTCGTATGGCCCCGTCTTCGCGACGCCCTTGGCCAGGGTGAACGAGGTCATCAGGACGTCGGCGCCGCCAAAGGCACGGTCCGAGAGAATCGCCCCGCGGTCGGCGCCCATCATGAAGGCCTCGCGGACGACAGCCTCGCACTGCGGGGGCCCCATGGTCAGCACCGCGACCTCGGAGCCTTCGCCGGCCTTGGCCTTGATCCGCATCGCCGTCTCCAGCGCGTAGAGGTCAAATGGATTCATCTTCGCGGGGACCCCATCCCGCTTCAGCGTCCCGGTTTCCCGGTCGATTTCGACCTGGGTCGTCCCCGGCACCTGCTTTATGCAGACGAGTATCTTCATTTTTCTCCCTTGCCTTGAAACCTAAGATTTTTCTCACGCCCCCGGTCACCCGGCGCGCCGCCGGACAACCACCGACACGCCATCGGGGATTACGGCGATCTTCGAGCGCGCCCCCGCCGAAGCGTCGGCCATGCCCAGCGCCTCGACAAGCGACGACGCCGCCTCTAGGCCCATCGAGCGCAGAAGGGCGTGGTCGCAGTCGCGCGTGACGACTATCACCCTGCGGCGGCTGAGGATTCGCGCGAGAATCTGCGCCTCCCACTGGTCGGGCTGGGTCCGGTCCTTCGGCACGGACGCAATCCGCGCCAAAAGCTCCTGCGGCGACTGCGCCTCCGCAAGCATCCTGTGGAAGGACTCGCCGCCATGGCCGTCGCCGCATGCGGCGCAGATGACGATTACGCCGCCATCGCGCGTCGCCGCCTCGGCCGCCGTCATTCCCTTGACGGCCTGGTAGACATTCTGGTCAAGCGGGTGGCCGCCGTTGGACGTCACTGCTATGTCGGCCTCCGGGACGTCGACGCCGCAGTGGCGCGCGAGGAAGGCGCAGCCGGCCTCGTGGGCGGCGCGGTGCGCGCCGGCGAACACGCGCACCACGCGCTTCCCGGGCGCGAGGACGGCGTTTGCGACGAAGGCCAGCCGCGCCTGGTCGGCCGCGAAGACCATGTCCCTGTGAATCGGGTTCCCCTCAAGGATGCCGGTTCGCGCGAACGGGCTCGAAATGAATTCGGCGCAGTGGTTCGCGAGGACCGTCTCGCGCGCGGCGATGCCGGGGAGGATGGACTTCCGCCCGCCGGAATAGCCTGCGAAAAAGTGCGGTTCGATGAAGCCCTCCGAGACCAGGAGGTCGGCTTCCAGCGCAAGGCGGTTGAGACGGAGACGGCCACCCGACGGGAGGAATCCGGCGTCGACCATTGCGGAGTCGTCGGTGCAGACATGCATCGCGATCCTCTCGTTCGCCACGATTTCCTCGCCAAGTTTTTCGACGAGCTCCGCGCGCGTGGTCGGGCGGTGGCATCCGGTTGCGACCAAAAGCGTAATGTCGATGCCGGGATTGCCGCGGCGCAGGCGCTCAAGCATCGGCGGGACGAGAATCCGCGAAGGAACGGGGCGGGTATGGTCGCTTAGAATGACGACCGCCCGGCGCTTCCCGCGCGCGAGTTCCTCAAGCGGGGGCGAACCGATGGGGTTGTCAATTGCCCCAATGGCCTCCGCGGCCGGATCGGTCGCGAACGGGGCGAGACTGCTTTCGAAAACTCCAAGCAGCCGCGTGTCATCGACGTCGGCCTCCATTCTGGTCCTACCGTAGGGGATTGCGATTTTCATGCTGGAATTATAGCATAATGCCCCAGTGCCCGCAATCTTCTCTCCCGCCGCCGGGGGGGTGCGGGGGATTCCCCCGTCCCGTTCCCCTTTGCGCATTTGCATTTGGATTCATAATGTGGCAAAATGGTTTGCAACACAATTTAACCATAGGAGAATGCGATGGAAAGATTGAACGGCCCGGTTGTGGCCGGCTTCGGCGAAGTGATGCTGCGCCTCTCGCCAGAGGGGTTCAAGCGAGTGGACCAGGTGCTTCCCGGGTCCCTGGAGGCGACATTCGGCGGCGCGGAGGCGAATGTCTGCGCCTCGATCGCACGCTTCGGCATGGAGGCCCGCTATCTGACGGCCCTGCCCCGCAACAAGATTGCCGACGCCCTGAAGGCCGAGCTGCGCGGCATCGGCGTCGACGTGTCCCGCATCCATGACACCGACGGCGGCCGCCTTGGCATCTACTTTACGGAGACTGGCGCCAACCAGCGCGGCAGCATGGTCATCTACGACCGCGCCCATTCCGCGATAGCGGAGACGCCGGCGTCGGCCTACGACTTCAACGCCATGCTCGACGGCGTCACCTGGCTGCACCTCTCCGGAATCACGCCGTCCCTCTCCCGCAACGCCGCAGAGGCCAACCAGGCGCTTGCCGAGGCGGCCTCGGCGCGCGGTATCCGCATCTCGCTCGACCTGAACTTCCGCAAAAAGCTCTGGCGCTGGGAACCCGGCACCGAACCCCGCGACCTCGCCCGCCGCGTGATGGAGCCCCTTGCCGCGCTTGCCGACCTCATAATCGGCAACGAGGAGGACGCCAAGGACGTTTTCGGCATCGAGGCCAAGGGGTCGTCAATCGAGGAGGGCGTCCTTTCCCTGGAGGGCTACAAGGGCGTCGCGGCCGAATTGGCGGCGCGCTTCCCCAAGGCGCGCTGGATTGCGACGACCCTGCGCGAGAGCCGCAGCGCGACCTGGAACGGCTGGGGCGCCATGATTTACACGACGGCCGGCGGCAAGGCGGACTTCGCCCCGCTCGCCCCGGACGGCACCTACCGGCCATACGAGATCCGGGCGATCGTTGACCGCGTCGGCGGCGGCGACTCCTTCACGGCCGGCCTGATCTACGCGCTCAACACCGAAAAGTGGGCCGCGCCCGAAAAGGCCATCGCCTACGCGGCGGCGGCGAGCTGCCTGAAGCACAGCATTGTCGGCGACTACAACCGCGTTTCCGTCGCCGAGGTCGAAGCCTTCGCCGCCGGCAACGCCAGCGGGCGAATCGCGCGGTAGCCGCAAGGCTCCGCCGCCACTGCCGCCATGCGCCCCTCAGCGCCATGGCGGCCGGGGCGCTACGCCGAAGTTCATTTCGCGCGGGGCGCCTGGACAATCCGCCTCATGCTGACGCCGCGGAATACGACCCCGAGGTCGTCGGGGAAGCCGCGCAGCCCAAAGGCGCCGGGGTCGAATGGCCGCGGCGCCTTTATCGTGTAGACGCCCATTTCCGGAAGGGGCCTGTCGGAGACAAAGCTTGTCCGCACCACATGGCGCCCCGTCTCGACGCGCAGCGCGGCGACGTAGGCGTTGCCCGGGAAGTCAACGCTGACCAGCTGCCTGGCCGGCCCGTTTTCTGGCGGCGTCCATTCAATGTCGAATTCGACTTCCACAGGTTCGCCGGGCTGCGGGAGCGGGCCGACGAACCCCGCGCCATTCCTGCTCCAAAGCCCCCCGCGGCGCGCGGGCGCCCAGGGGCCGCGCAACCCGACCGGCGAGCGGTCGAAGAAAAGCCGCTGGGCCGGCCGCGGCGCCACGAGCCGCGCCAGTGTGTTGGTCGAGACTGCCGCGCGCGTTTCTGCGTCGAGAAAACTCTTCGAGACCACCTTCTCCTGCCGCAGCACGAATTGCCGCGGTTCGCCAAACGAGAAGCCAAGCTCCCCCGCGGGCAGGGCGTAGGACGACACGAACCAAACGTTCGAGCCTTCCGCGACAAGTCCCGCAAGCCAGTCGGACACGGCGCCCCAATTGCCGTAGCCATGGCGCGCGAGGCCGACGACGGGGCGGCCGCCGGCGGCGAACGGCACCGAGTGCGGGAAATAGTCGAACACGATAATGTCGGCGCCAGTGGCGTCCAGCTCGCCGCGCATATTCGCGACAAAGCCGTCGGAGCCGCGCCCGTCCGTCGCGAAATAGGCGGTTCGCGAGCGAAGCGGATTCACAATCGCGGCCACGGCAAGGGCGACTCCCGCGAAGACGGGCGCGCGCCGGCGGAGGGTGGCGGGCAACCACGACGGCCCGCTGGCGCGGAGGAGCGCCGGCAAGGAGAACGACGCGAGGGCGGCAAAGGCCAAAACCGGGGGCAGCAGGCGGCGGAACCCCCAGACGCCAGTCGCGGGACTGTGCGTCGGCCAGGCCTCGACGCCAAAGACCAGGAGGAACACGCATGACAGCCAGCAGAAGAGGGTGGCGAGGACGGCCATGCGGCGCGGGGCGCGGCGCAGCGAGGCGAAGGCAAGGGCGGCAAGGACAATTCCCGGCGCGCGGACACTTTTGACCGCGAAGCACAATGCAAGCCTGAATTTCCCGCCGATGGGGCCGGGCATGGCGGCCAAGGCGAGCGCCGGAAGCATGGAAAGGGCCGCGTAGGCCGCGAGCGGGGCCCTTGCCGCCAACTTGGACGCCGCGCGGCGCAACCGCGCTGAGGAGACGATGGCGCCGGCGGCAACTACAAGCGCCGCGATGACGCAAAGGGCGGCGGCCATGGCGGTATGCTCCGTGGCCGAGAACAGCCTGGCGCGGAGTTCGGACAGCCGCGTCCAGTCGCCGTATGGGGCGCAGACGAAGCGCGTGAAGGTCCACAGCGGCGCGGCGCCGGCGGCGGCGCCGGCGGCGAGGGCGCAGGCGCGGCGCAGGCGGCCGGCCCCGCCGGGCGCCGTGGCCGCCCAGAGAAGCCAAAGGGCCACGGGGCCGGCAAGCAGGAGCGCCGTGAGGTGGAGGGCGAGCGGGAATGTCGTCGCGAAGCCGGCGATGGCGTAGGAGACGGGCTTGCGGAATGGCCGCGCGATCGCGGAGGCAAGGCAGGAGAGAATGGGGATTGAGGCCGCGCACTCCGCGAAGTCGCCCCTGAAGAACCATGCGGGATACGGGGTCACGGCCAGAACCGCGCAGGCCGCGAAGAGGCCGCGCGCGCCGGCGGACCGCGCCACGCCAAGCAGCAGCGTCAGCAGAAACAGCGCCGAGGCGACGGGGACGAAGTCCCGGCCAAGGCCGCTTCCGGCGGCGGCGAGCGGGAATGCCGGCATGTAGAAGGGGCGGCGGACGAAGCCATCGCCGGCACTGGACTTGAAAAGCTGGTAGGCGCGGTCGCGCGTGGGGCGGGACACCCTGTCGAAGAGGAAGTTACGCGCGATTGGGCCGGGAATTCGGGAGAATGTCTGGTCGCGACCGACCATGGGCAGCCCGGCGCCGAAGTCTTCGGAAAGAATCGCGTAGGCGTCGGGATCGAGGCCGGAAAACAAGCCCTCGTGGCGCGCGGAGCAGAGAAACGCCCCCGCGGCGGCGGCCAGCGCTACCGCGACGCACTGGGCCGAGGCGTGGCGCGGGGAGAAAAGGCGCAGCGCGAAAAAGGCGGCCGGCGCGAAGAACAATGCTGCGAGAATGACCTGGAGCATGGCTATGTCCTCGGCTTGAGAGCGTCGCAGATTTCCTCAGGCGCCTCGGCCGCGCGGAGCGTTGCCATGCGGCGCGGGTCAGACAAAATGGAGCACAGGCGCGCCAGGGCGCGCAGGTGGCGGCGGTCGTCCTGGCAGACAAGGAGGAAGAAAAGGTCGCTTGGCTTGCCGTCCGGAGCGCCGAAGTGGATTGGCGCGGAGGGGCGCGCCACTATGAGGAACGACTCCTGCGCCAGATATGGGTCGTGGTGGCGCGGGTGCGGGATGGCGGCGCCGCCGGTGAGCGCCGTGGAGCAGAGCGCCTCGCGGGCGCGAAGGCTTTCCAGAAGGTCGCGCGGGTCGTAGAGCAGGCCCAGGGCCTCGGCCCTGGCCACGAGCTCGGAGAGAATCGAGGCCTTGGTCCGGGCCTCGACATCCAGGAAAACCCGTTCCGGGGAAACCAGGCTGTAGAGCGGGAAGGCCTCGGCGTCGGCGCCGGCGGCCACGCGCTCGAAGCGCTCTAGGCGGCGGCCATCCATCTCCAAGATTTGCGAGGAGGCCCAGGCGTCGAGGTCGTCCTTGGAGAAAACCGGGTCGTCGTCGCTTCCGGTGAACGGGATGCCGCCCTCGCGGACGCGCTTCATCAGCGACCCCCTGTCTATGGCCAGATAGTTGGCCGCCTGCTCGATATCAAGTCGTTCACCTGCCATTGTCAATACCAGACCTTCCAAAGAGTGAGCCCCTGCGGCGGGGCGGACGGGACGCGCGCCGTCCGCTCCGCGCGGCCGTCCAGCCATTCCGATACGCGTTCCGGCGGCTCCTGGCCGTGGCCGACGCGGATCAGCATCCCGACCATGCTGCGCACCTGCTTGTAGAGAAACCCGTTCCCCTTCACGCGGAACGTCACGAATGCGCCGCGCTTCGAAATCTCAAACGAGTAGATTTCACGCACGGTGGAATCGACCACGCGCTGGGGATTGGCCATGAAGGCGCGGAAATCGTGGACGCCGACGAAGCGCGCGGCCGCAAGGCGCATCGCGGCCACGTCGAGCGGCCGGTGCACCTGCGTCGCGTAGAGGCGGCGGCACGGCGGCATCGTCGCCCCGTTGAAAACGACATACCTGTATTCCTTCGAATGCGCGGTCCTGCGCGCGTGGAAGGTGTCCGGGACGATGGCGGCGGAAAGTATGCGGATGTCCGGCGGCAGGCGCGAATTGAGGGCGAAGCGCATCGAGCGCGGGGTCATGCGGGTTTCGAGGTCGAAGTGGGCGACCTGGCCGCGCGCGTGGACGCCGCAGTCCGTGCGTCCGGAGCCATGCAGCTTGACCTTGGTCCCGGACGTGGCCTCTATCGCCGCCTCTATCGCCGCCTGGACTGTCGGCTCGCCGGGCTGGACCTGCCATCCCGAATAGGCCGTCCCGTCATAGGATATCGTAAGGCGGAACCGCATCGGCGCTACTCGAAGAACCTTGCGATCTCCGGATCCTTGCAGCGGATCTCGTCAAGCGTGAGCCCTTCAAGTTCGTGGGGGAACACAATCCACTCGTCCGTCGCATGGAGATAGTAGTCCGGGACGATGTCGGTCTTGTTGTTCGCGGGCTTGTAGTAGAGCGTTGCGATTTTCGGCTCGCAGCCGGCTTCCGAAAGCATCTGCTTTAGCCGGGCGGCCGTCTTGCCGCTGTCGAAGACGTCGTCGACGACGAGGATCTTCTTGCCAGGCGCGAGGTAGGTCGCGAAATTCTCAGGGAGGTCGATGGAAAGGGTGGCCGTCTGGGCCATGCCGGAGTAGGAGGCGCACTTGACCGGGAGGTTGGCGCAGCTGTGGCCCATGTAGACGAAAAACTCGTGGACGGAAATCGCGATTGGGGTGCCGCCGCGCCAAAGCCCGATGAGGAGGTCGGGGCGGAAGCCGGAATCCCAGATTTTGCGCGCGAACTCAAAGGAGTCGCGGCACTGCCTGTCGGCGGATATGTAAATCTTCTGCATGCGGTATATTCTACCAAAAAACGCCGTTTATGGTAGAATGGAAGCATGCTCTACAAATCGACACGCGGCGGCGACAGCCGCCTTCCATTCAAGAAAACCGTGCTCACCGGCCTTGCCCGCGACGGCGGCCTGATGCTTCCCGAAAGCGTCCCGGACTTCTCCGGCGGCCTCGGCCGCCTAGCCGCGCTTCGCTACCAGGACCTCGCCGTCGAGATGTTCCGCGCATTCGCCGACGACATCCCGGCCGACAGCCTTCGCGCCATTGTGGAAAAAAGCTACTCCACCTTCCGCGCGCCCGAGGTCACGCCGCTTGTCGGCGTCGGCGACATATTCGTGCTGGAGCTTTTCCACGGCCCGACGTTCGCCTTCAAGGACCTGGCGCTGCAATTCCTCGGCAACCTCTTCGAATACGTCCTGCGCGAAAACGGCGCGCGCCTGAACGTTGTCGCGGCGACAAGCGGCGACACCGGCTCCGCGGCGATACACGGCCTCCGCGGCCGCAAGGGCGTGTCGATCACCGTCCTCCACCCGGACGGACGCGTGTCGCCGGTCCAGGCGCTCCAGATGACGTCTGTGCTCGACGCCAATGTCCACAACATCGCCATCGACGGCACCTTCGACGACTGCCAGGGAATTGTCAAGGCTCTCTTCGCCGACCTGCCGTTCAAGGACAAATACTCGCTCGGCGCCGTCAACTCCATCAACTGGGCGCGCGTCATGGCGCAGATCACATACTACTTCTTCGCCGCCTTCCAGGCAATGGCGCGCACCGGCGCAAGGCAGGTTGACTTCACCGTCCCGACAGGCAACTTCGGCGACGTGTTCGCCGGCTACATGGCCGCAAGGATGGGTCTGCCGGTTCGCCGCCTGATTCTCGCCACAAACGAAAACGACATCCTAGACCGCTGCTTCAGGACAGGCGTATACTCCGTTGGCGCGGTCTCCGCGACAATCAGCCCCTCCATGGACATCCAGGTCGCGAGCAACTTCGAGCGCTGGCTCTACTACCACTTCGGCGAAGACCCGGCGAAGGTCTCGGCCGCGATGACGGAATTCAAGGCCACGGGCTCGCTGCGCATCGCCGACGGCGCAATCGGCGACAGGTGGCTCTCCTCGGGGCGCGCCGGAACGGAAGAGACGCTCGACACGATACGCGGCGCCTGGCGCGACTCCGGCTACCTGCTCGACCCGCACACCGCCGTCGGCGTATCCGTGGCGCGCAAGGCCGGCATCGGCGACGTCCCGATGATTTGCCTGGCGACGGCGCATCCCGCGAAGTTCCCCGCCGCGATTGAACGGGCCGTCGGCGAGGACATCGCGCACCACCCCGCGCTTGACGCCCTCAATGGCGCCGAAAGGCGTATGACGCGCCTTCCGGCCGACGCAAGGGCCGTCGCGGACTTCGTCGCCGCAAACGCGCTTTAAAAATGGCGAATCTGGTTTCCGTCCAAAATGTCTCCCTCGCCTTTGGCGGCGACCCGCTGCTGGACAACGTCTCGCTGAACATCGAAAAGGGCGACCACATCTGCCTTGTCGGGCGCAACGGCTGCGGCAAGTCCTCCTTCCTGAAAATCCTGGACGGCTCCCTTGTGCCAGACTCTGGCACGATCGTCAGGGCAACGGGGCTCCGCGTGGCGTCGCTTCCGCAGGACGTGGCGCTTTCGCTTGATGGAACCGTCGGGGAGGTCGTAGGCTCAACCGCGCAGTCCGCCGCGTCGGCGTCTTCGGCGATATCGCGACTCGGGCTGGCTGGAGAGACCCCGTTCGCGGCGCTTTCCGGCGGCCAGCGCCGCCGGTGCCTGCTTGCCCGCGCCATCGCCTCCGAACCCGACCTCCTCATCCTGGACGAGCCAACCAACCACCTCGACATCCCGACAATCGAATGGCTTGAAAATTTCCTCGAAAACCGCGTCCAGACCTTCGTGTTCGTCACGCACGACCGCGCTTTCCTCCGCCGCCTCGCGCGCCGCATTGTGGACCTCGACCGGGGCAAGCTCGCCGGATGGGACTGCGACTACGACACCTTCCTGCGCCGCAAGGAGCAGCTTCTCGAAGACGAAAGCACCTACTACGAGCGCCTCGGCAAGAACATCAGGCGCGAGGAGGCCTGGCTCCGAAGGGGCGTGAAGGCCCGCACCGCCCGCAACGAGGGCCGCGTCAAGGCGCTGATGGACTTGCGCAGGGAATTCGCGCAGCGCCGCACCGAGGAAGGCCAGAGCACTCTGAAGATTCACTCCGCCGGGACATCCGGGACGCGGGTGATGCGCATTCGCGACCTGACCTTCGCCTATCCGGGAGGGAAGCCCCTGATTTCCAACTTCTCTGCGGAGATTCTACGCGGGGAGCGGATCGCCCTCATCGGCCCGAACGGCGCCGGGAAGACGACGCTTGTGAAGCTTCTCCTGGGGGAGCTCAGGCCGACGTCAGGGGAAATAGACCCCGGCACAAACCTGCGGATTGTCTACTTCGACCAGCTGCGCCAGAAACTCAACCCCGACATCTCGGTGGCGGACAACGTGTCCGACGGCAACGACAACGTCAACGTTGCCGGCCACACCCGCCATGTGCTCTCATACCTTTCGGACTTCCTCTTCACGCCAGAGCGCGCAAGGACGCCCGTCAGGGCGCTGTCAGGCGGCGAGCGCGGCCGCCTCATGCTGGCGCGGCTGTTTCTGGAGCCCTGCAACTTCCTCATCCTCGACGAGCCGACAAACGACCTCGACATGGAAACGCTCGAACTCCTTGAGGACCAGCTTGCCGCCTTCGGGGGGACGATTGTCCTCGTCAGCCACGACCGGGATTTCATCGACAACACCGCCGTCACGTCATGGTTCCTCGGGCCGGACGGGATCGTGGCCTATCCAGGCGGATACAGCGACGGGCGCAAGCTCTTTGCGGCGGCGCAGGAAAAGGCCGCGGCGGCGCCACGCAGGGAAGCCGCCGCGCCGGCGCCAGAAGCCCCGCGCAGGAAGACGGACAACCGCCTAAGCTACAAGGAGCGCCGCGAATACGAGGCGCTTCCCGGACAGATTGAGGCGCTTGAGGCCGAAGAGGCCGAACTTAACGAACGCCTCTGCGACCCGGAGATTTACAAAAAGCCGCAGGACATGGTGAAGGCCTGGCGCGACAGGCTGGCGGCCATTCCCGCCGAGACGGAGCGCCTGATGACGCGCTGGGCCGAACTTGAAGAGCGGGCCTAGCGCGCCGCTATTCGCGGACCAGCTCCCAGAAGAGCGTGGCGGAATCCGGCGAGGCGGCGGTGTCAAGAGTGAGCGCGACACGGCCGTCGGGCATAGGCGAAACCGGAATTTCGGCGGAGCGGCGTCCGCCCTGCGAGAGGGCCCATGCGCGCCATGTCCCGGGACCGAGCGCAAGCTCAACCCGCGCCGTGCCGCGCCGCACGAGGTAGGGCAGGCCGCCCCACTTGCGAACGAGGACCGTCGGGCCGCCGGAGAGGCTGGAGGTGCCCACGCCGCCGTCCTCGGTCTCCATGCCCGTGTTCTTGAGGTCGGTGAGCATCCCCGCGAGAACGTGCGATGAGATGGCCAGCGGTTCTCCGTCAAGCGAGCTGGCCCAGACGGTGGCGCTGTTCTGCGCCTCGCCGGAAACGCCGAAGGCAACCTTCAGCGCCCCGGCCTCATGCTCGCCGCCTTCGGCGAACACCGCGCAGGTGCGCGGCGTCGCGACGGTGAACCACCCGGCCTCGCGGTCGAAGGCGATGTCATCCCGCTGCGGGATGTCGGCCACTGGCGCGGCGCGCTGCGGGATGTCGTCGGGTACGGGCGGCACGCGCTTGTAGTAGTCGGGGTAGGGATCGACCCACCGCGCCCAGTCCGGCGCCTTTTCGCTCCAAACGGTGCCGAGCCGCGCGCGCCACGCGAGCTCCGGCCACGGGGTGTTGAGCTGGCGCGATTCCCCGTCGAAGGTCCCGGTGATCTTCGAGGGCGGGAGCCATACCGCGTAGGCGTCGGCGCATGGCGCGAGGTCGCCGCGCAGGAAGAGGGCGGCGGCGATGCGCTCGGAGGCCGTGCGCAGCGGGTCGCTCTGCGTGTCGAAGAGGCCGCAGTAGCCGGAGCCCGGCTCCTGAAGCCCCCACTTCGACTGCGCCCAGTCGAAGCGCCAGACGCCCGACCAGTCCTGGACGGCGGCCTCGGCGCCGAAGAGCAGCCCGCCGGCGGCCCGGTGCGGGTTGGGGCCGCAGTAGTTCATCTCCGTCACGCAGAAGGGCTTGCCGAAGATGCGCTTCAGGGTCGCGCCCATCGCGCCGGAGTCCATGGAGTGCGTGCGCTGGCGCACGGGGTTTTCGCATCCGACGCGGCACGGCAGCCCCCATTGGCGCTCGGGGAAGGTGGGGTGGTCGCAGTAGGCGTGCATCTCGACGTAGTCCTGCGTCGGGCCGGCGAGGATGCCCTGGTACTCCGGCGGCTGCATCCAGGCGCTCATGTTGGAAATCGGAGCCTTGAGGCCGACATCCTCGCGCAGGAAGCGCACGGCGCGCGCCTCGAAGTCGGCCTCCACGTCGGCGAGGAAACGCGAGAAGGCCGCCACGTGGCGGGTTCGCGTCCAGTGGTTGCCATCCGGAATTGTGGCCGGGATGTCGGAGAAGGCCGCATCGGTGGCCTTTTTCGCCGCCAGCCACGCCTCCCACTTTTCCTGCCAGTTCGGCAGCGAGACGAAGGGTTCCGGGCCGGCGCCGTTGTCGAGGTTGCCCTCGTTGACTAGGGCTACGGCGATGAGGGCCGGATCGTCGGCGAAGCGGACGCCGGTGAAGGCGTTGGTGTGGCCGAGCCAGGCGGAGGCGAAGGCGCACCAGTTGGAGAACGCGCCGTCGTGGACCGGCACGAGGTGCTTGAACTGGCCCTTGCCCATCGTGCCGTCGCGGTCGATGCCGCACGCGCGCCACGAGACGGACCTTGAGACGTAGATGTCGGTGATGACGTAGAGGCCGTGGCGGCCGCACGCGGCGACGAGGGCATCCATGCGGCGCAGGGCGTCGGGGTCGAGGCCGGCGCCAGCGCTGGCCCGGAAAGGACGGGGGGAATCCTCCCCCCGAACCCCTCCGGTGGCTTCGCCGCAAGGCATGAAGGCGTCGGGGTTTTTCGCGACGAGGCCGTCGTCGTGGTGGTGGAGGCGCACGGCGTTGTAGCCAAGGCGCGCCATGTGCGCGATGGCGGCGTCGACCTTGTCCTCGTCCGGGAAATTGGCGCCGGTGCAGAGGTTGCCGCCCCAGAAGCGAACCGGCTCGCCGGGCCTGCCCTCGAACTCGAAGTGGCCGCCCCGCGCCACGACGCGCCCATGGACGCCGCATGGCGCATGGGCGGCGGCAATCCACGAGAAGTCGAGTGCCGAGCCGGGCGCGATGTCGTGCTCCACGGCGAAGGGTATCCAGGCTGTGGCGGCGGGAGCCACCCCCTGTAAAACCTGCGCGGTGTCCCCCTTGCTGTTGTCCGCTTGCTGTTCCTGCGCCAAGGCCGTGACGGTGGCCAGCGCCGCCATCAATCCGAGTTTCGCAAATCCAGGAGTTGGTTTCATGGCAGTCTGTAAAGGTGTTTGCTTTCCAGGCCAAGCGCCTCGATTATCGCCGGTGCGCGGTTGGGCACGTCCATCAGCTCGGCGGGGTGGTGGGCGTCGCTTCCGAGGTAGAAGCGGCAGCCCTCCTCCTTGGCCATGCGGAAGAGGCGGAAGTGCGCCTCCGGATGCGCCGCGAAGTCGGGATTGCCGAACGACGAGCAGTTGATCTCGATGCCGGCGCCCTTCGCCGCGAAGAAGCGCATTGCGGCGCGGTAGCGGTCCTCGTCGATGGCGTTGAAGACATCCGAGGGGCGTCCCTCGCGGAAGACGAGGCCGCAGTTCATGTGGGCTATGCCCACCTTCTCCCACGGGAGCGGAAGCGCCTGAAGCTCCTCCAGGCGCGTGACGAGCAGCTGCGCCACCTTGGGCGGCGTGTCGCAGTCGTCGGGGCGAACATGCGGCCGGAAGTGGAAGTGGTTTGGAGGGATTATGATGAACGCGAACTCGCCGTAGTGCTCCGGCGCGAGGCCCAGCGTCGGCTTGCCGTCGAGGATGCCGCGCCACTCGGTCTCGCAGCCGAACTCGAAGCGGATTCCCTCCTCGCGTGGCAGCGGCAGGATGCTCTTTTGCAGCTCCGTCGTCTGGCGCTTGTAGCAGGTGAAGACGCCCGGGGCGTCGGGATCCCAGAGGTGGTCGGTGACGCACATCGCCGTGTAGTGGTGCGCCTTGGCGAAGGCCAGCATGGCGGCGGGATTCTGCTCCGGGTCGAGCGAGCAGCCCGACACGAACGAGTGGCAGTGGAGGTCGTGGTCGATGGGGAACATGGGATGAGGTGAGGTTTCTATTGCAATCGGTAGCACGCGAATGCCGCCGATTGCAGTCGCTTATCTTAGCGTAATCACGAAAGGCCGTGGCGCGTCGATGAGGTCGAAGCGGTGCCAGTCGATATTGGCCCAGCCCGCTTGCCGAATCCAGGCGAACGAGTTCCACCCGGCGGCGATGTTCTCGACGGGGATCTTGATTTCGTAGTTGTTCACGCCCTTTAGGCCGTAGGTGCCGAGATCGGCTCCATTCGCGGAAAAGCCGAAGTTGAAGGTGCTGCCGCCGGTGTTCTGCACCCGAGTCGTGAACACCCCGCGGAACTTCCCGACCATGTCCTCCGGAACGAAGAAGTGGAGCTGGGTCTCACCCAGGGACGAGTTCTTGAGTGTTCGGTCATGAAACTTGTCGTTGCCTCCAGCGGGATGAAATACGAACCGGTCGATTGTCGATGGCGCATTGGCGAAGGAGTTGATGTTTTCGCCGAACCGCCACGAGCCGCCGAGACGGACGGCGTCAAGGACGGGAGAGCCGTCGGTGCGCGTGATGACGAGTGTGTTGGCGCCGGAGACGATGACGTTCGTCGGCACGAAGACATGGCCGACTCCGCTGGCCGCAACGGCGCACTCGCCGACGGGAGTCCCGTTGATTGTCGCGGCGACCCTGCCCGCGCCGGCACCGGCAACCCGCAGCCACTGGGACTGTCCCGACCAGAGCGCCGGACAGTCGAAGGAGATCGTAGCCGAAGGGTTCTGCGCCGTGAGCGTCGGATCAAGGCGCTGCCATGGGCCGCCATTGGTGACGACGTTTGCCGTAGCTGCGAAATCGGCCGTCCCGTTGCCTTCCATGCCGACGCTGACGAGGTTGGGGCGCCCCTCTCCCCACGCCTCCCGGATTTCATCCGCCGAGAGCGCGCGGTCCCAGAAGGCAATTTGGTGAACTGCTCCGCGGAAGCATTGCGTCCTTCTGCAATCCTCAGCTGAATTATACTGGGCACATTTCACGCCGTTTGTCCAGACGGCAGTATAGCCGCCTGAAATTTCCGGGCCGAAAAAGACAAAGGTGTTACCGCTTGCGGGAAGGGCGGGATTTTCGCCGTTCGACAACGCGACCGTCTTCCAGTCGATTGCGTTGGCGCTTTCGCCTTGCGCACAGGCGGCCAGAGTGACGGATTGACCATTTACCGCTACGGCGATGTCAATCCAGTTGCCGTATGGAACGGCTGCGTTATTCAAATCGGTACGGTTGTTTCCGAAGTCAATGCGCGGACAACGATATGTTCCGAGTGTCGGGCCGTTGAAGGTGATGCGGAACCCTGTCTTGGCATTCCAGCTGTAGTTCGGGGTCTGAGCAAAAACCGAGAATCCTTCGCCGGAACCGGAGCCAGAACAATTGTTGAGCGGGGTGTCGAGACGCAACCTAAGAATCATGGTATAAGTTGTAATCCCGCCAGTAGCCCAATTGCCCGAACCAAGGTATTCCGGTCCTTTCCAATGGCTCAGGACGGGCTGTGAAGTCGTCTCGTTGTTGATGGTCACCTCAGCCCAGCCATTTGTCTTCGTCGGAATTGGGTAGTTTGCATAAGTGACACCGGACAGTGTGCAGCCAGCATACGGGCAAACCACGGGGGCGTTGTCAAGCGTCGTTTCAGCACCCCATCCCCAGCTCCACTGGAGTTTGTTCAGCGCGTTGTCCGAATCCGAAGCGCAAGTTATCGATTTGAAGGACTTGCTGATCTTGCCGCTATTGTTTGCGAACGTTCCTTCTGGACCATTGCTATAGTATGATTCGGCGGCAAGTGCGCCGCGGTACCAGACCTTTACGTCGTCGAAGACGCTGCTCCTTACCGAGGCGAAGCTGCCGTTCGCGGCGCAGGCGACGAGAAACGCGGCCATTGCGGCCTTGCCAAAGCAGGTGGAATGCTGCATGATCGTTTTGATGTGCATGGTATTCTCTCCTTACAGGTTGTACATGATTCTACGCTTTTGCGAAACGGAATAAAAGCGCAATACAAACAAATATTTTCGTGAGAATTGGCCAAAAATAGATTGCAAAACATTTGCAGATTGGATAAACTAACTGCAAAATGAACAGAAAGCGGACAACAAGCGCCAGGCGCATTCTCCTTGCGGATTGGATGATTAACGCAGAATCCCAGCTTCTTCTCGACGGCGTCGAATCCTTTGCCCGCGGGAAGGGCCTGAACTGGGACATCGAGGCCCTGCCCCTTTACCAGCAGACGACAATGCGCCTTGCGTTGGAAACGCAACGGCTCGACGGCATAATCACGGGCTTTGACGGGAATGACATCATGGCTTCCCTGGCCCTGACGAAGATGCCGGTGGTGTTCCTGCGCTATTCCGATTCCGAGCCTTCAATGCGCCGCAAGCGGCTTTCGGTGATGCGGCTCGACTTCGGCGAGGCCGGCAGGGCGGCGGCAAGGCTCTATCTCGGGCAGGGCGGGTACAGGTCGTTTGGCTTCGTGGAAACCACCCGTGACCCGCGATGGTCGCGCAGCCGCGGCGACGCCTTTCGCGACGCCGTCGCGGCGACTGGCCTGCCCTTTTCCCGCTTCTCGACAAAGGACGGGACATACCAGGCGGCCGTGGCGAGCCGCGAGGAGTTTGGCGCATTGGCCGCATGGCTCAAATCCCTCCCAAAGCCGGCGGCGGTCTTCGCGGCATCCGACGAGCGCGCACGCGACACCCTGCTCGCATGCCGGGAGGCCGGGCTGGAGGTGCCGCGCGCCGTGGCGCTAATCGGCGTCAACGACGAAGAATTCACCTGCCGGCACATCTTCCCGAACCTCTCCAGCGTCAGGCTGGACAACTACGCATTGGGCCGCGCGGCGGCCGGGGAGCTGTACCGGCTGTTCAAGGGCGGGGAGGGGATGCGCTTCGACTTTGCCGTCCCGACCGCCGGAGTGGCGGCGCGCGCATCGTCCGCGCCATCGTCGCCCGGCGGGGCATTGGTGCGGCGCGCGCTGGACTGGATAGAGGGCCATGCCTGCGACGGGGCGAAGGCGGCCGACGTCGTGCGCGCCACTGGCGTCAGCAGATCGCTTCTGGACCTCCGCTTCAGGGAACTCCACGGCACGACAATCCTCGGGGCGATTCTTGACAGGCGACTCCGGGAGGTGACGCGTCTTCTGCGCGAATCGGACGACTCCATCGAGTCAATCTGCGGCACCTGCGGGTTTGGCGACCCAGGCGGTCTCAGGCGCCTCTTCCGCAATCGCCACGGATGTTCAATGCGCGAATGGCGCCGCAGGGAGCGGAGTGGCCAATCATGAGGGCCGGCTGACACCGGCCTGGGCGGCATTCCCGTGTCGCCCCGTTGCCGGGCGGGCTTTCCCGGCGGGCTTTTTGGCGGCCGCGAGCAACTCCTTGGCATGGGCCAGGACTACGCTGGTGACATCGCTGCCGCCAAGCATGCGGGCGAGCTCCAAAGCGCGGCCGTCGTCCGAGAGCGGGCGGATTTCGGCAAGCGTCCGGTTGCCGACGACGCGCTTGGAAACCGAGAAGTGCGCGTCGCCAAAGGCCGCCACCTGGGGCAGGTGCGTGATGCTGACGACCTGGTGCGACTTTGACAGCCGCCTCAGCTTCTCGCCAACGGCGCGGCCTGTCTCTCCTCCGACATTGGAGTCGATTTCATCGAAGACCAGCACGGGAATTGAATCATGCTCCGCGAGGACAGACTTCACCGCCAGCATGACGCGGGCTATTTCGCCGCTTGAGGCGATCGCCGCGAGCGGCATGGCCGGCTCGCCCGGGTTCGGCGCGAAGGAAAAGACTACGGCATCCATTCCGGAGGCGGTGGGTTCGGCCGGGGCCACCGCGACTTCGAAGACAGACTGCGCGAAGCCTAGCGGTTTGAGCTCCTTGGTGATTTCGGCGGCTAGAGACACCGCCGCCTTTTCGCGAAGGGCCGTCAACCTGGCGCCGTCGGCGCGCATGGCTTCGTCCGCCGCCTTGATTTCGCCATCCAGGGCGGCTAGGCGGCGGCCGCGAGAGAGCAGGCCCTCCAGGCGCTCCTTGGCCTTGGCCCCGCGCTCCCTTACCGCCTCGATCGTCGGCCCGTACTTCCGCTTCAGGCGCTGCACAAGCTCCATGCGGGCCTCAAGCGACGCCACGGCCTCCGGGTCGGTGTCTATGCGCGCCATTCGGTCGGCGATTGTCCGCGACAGCTCCTGGACGGAGATGGCGACGGATGCGGCCTCGTCGTGCCACTCCGCGGCCTCCGGGAATATCCGCCGGAGTTCCGAGAGCTTCTGCTGGACTGCCGCGAGCGTGTCAAACACGGAGCCTTCCCCGTCCGTCAGGCCGGAGACGACCGCGCCGCAGTCCTCGACTATCGCCTGCGAGTTGCAGGCCACCTTGTGGCGCTCCACGAGGCTCTCGCCGTCGTCTTCGCCAAGGGCGGCGTCTTCGATTTCGGAGACGATGTAGGTTAGGCGGTCGATTTCCTCCTCGATGCCCTCGGCGCTGTCGGCGAGTAGCGCCTCGCGTTCGGCAAGGAGCGCCGCCCTGGCCGCATGGCTCCTGGCGAAGGCCGCCTTCGCCGATTCGGTCTTGCCAAAGGCGTCAAGCAAGGTCAGCTGCATTGCCTGCGACAGCAGCGACTGGTGGTCGTATGGCCCGTGCATGTCAATCAGCCGCTCGCCCACGCGGCGAAGCGTGGCGACGGTTGTCGGCGAATCATTCAGCCAGCACTTCCCGGAACCCGTGGCCGAGACGACGCGACGCACCAGCAGTGTCCCCTCCTCGCAGGGCGGGAGGCCGGCGTCTTCAAGCATGGCGTCAATCGCGGCATGGTCCTCCAGCCCGAATGCGGCCTCGACGGAGAGCTCCCTTTCGCCGCTCCTGACGGCGCCGTGGTCGGCGCGTTCGCCGAGGACAAGGCTCAGCGCCCCGATGAAGACAGACTTGCCGGAGCCAGTCTCGCCGGTGATGACATTCAGCCCTTTCGAGAATGTGACTTCCGCATTCTCCACGATGGCCAGATTTTTCACTTTCAGGAAATCGAGCATGGCCTAGTCCTTGTAGAGAATCATCGTGTTGGGCGGTATCTTCTTCGGGTCAACCTTGTCGCCGCTCTCCATTCGCCCGCCGGGGAAGAGGAAGCGGGTGCCCTCGTCACGCCAGACGGGGCCGCAGATTGCGAAGGCGGGCGCCTTTGCGGTTACGGGCCCGCCAACCTTGTAGCCGGAGAACACCTTGGTCTGCGGCGTAAGGAGGGCGAGGGTGGCGTCGTCGAGTTCGCTGCCCCTGATGCACCGCCCGTTTTCGGTGACGTAGATGGTGCGCTCGCTGTTCCATTCGGCGCCGGCGAGGGCGACTAGGGCGGCCTGGACCGGCGCGGGCGCGCCATTTCCAGGCAACTCCTGCGGGGCCTCCGGGGCGACGTCTGGCACCGGCGGCTGCGCGCCGTCGCTGACCGCGGCTTGCGCGTCCGCCTGCGGCGAGGCGCCGCCAGCCCCCTCGGCGTCGGCAAGCGAGCTTATGCGTTCGGGCTCGTTGGCATCCCCGGCCGCGACTGTCACGCGGGTCCCGGACGGAATGGCCTTCCAGTTGGAGATTTCGGAGCCGCGCTTGCGCTCGCCATTTGGGAACTCGTAGACTGTGTCCTCGGCCGCGTAGGCGTCGCGGGCGATGTCCCAGGCGGACTTGCCCGGGCCGATGACATTCCCGCCGGCGGCCTCCTTCGCCTCGTAGGCCGAAAGTGCGGCGGCCTCGTCGATGGCCTCCGGCGCCGTCTGAAGATCCGCGCCTGCGGCATTCGTGGCGGCCGGGGCTGGCTCCTGGGAAGCCGGACGGGCCGCGACGGGGGCCGCCGGCGCAGCCGGCTCCTTGTAGCCGACTATCACCTTGGTGCCGGACGGAACGGCGCGCCAGTTTTTGATTTCGGAGCCGCGCCTGCGGTCGCCGCCGGGGAAGACGTAGAGGGTGTCGTGGGCGTTGTACGCGCCGCGCACGACATCCCACGCCGTCTGGCCGACGCCTATTGTCAGGGAGCCGTCGCCGGCCTTGGCGGCGTCCGCGGTTTTCCCGTTCTTCCCGCCTTTCCCGGATATTCCGGCTTTCACAGCCTTCCCGGTTTTCCCGGGTTCTTCCTTGCTCCTCGCGGTGGATTTCCTGGACGATTTTTTGTCGACGCTGTAGAGAAGCTGCTGGAGTTCCCTGTCGGCGACGACAAGGCGTCCGGCGCGGACGTCCGGGTCGTAGGACGGCTTTGATTTAAGACCGAGCTTCCTGCGCACTGAAGGGAGCGCCATGCGCATCGCGCAGCGCTTGCGCCCGCGGTGGCTCTTCCGGTGCCATTGGTTCGGCGCGCCGTATGCGACCATCGAATGGGTCAGGACACGGTCGTCGGGAATGCGGTAAGTCCGCTTGAGTTCGTCCAGAAGGCTTTTCAGCGCCTTGTACTGCGCGGCCGTGAGGTCCTTGTTGTGGTAGCCCACGACCTCGATTCCGACGGAGCAGTTGTCAAGGGAGGAGACGCCGTTCCACATCGAGCGGCCGCAGTGGTAGGCTACGCGCTTGCGGTCGATGACGCGGTAGATTCGGCCCGCCTCGTCAACCATGTAGTTTGCCTCGCCGTTGCGCTGGAGCTTTGAGCCAGACCCGCGCGCGGCGCCCTCCGTGGTGTGGAGGATGATGAACCGCGTGGAGGCCCTCACGGGCCTCTCGCGGTTCTTGGGGCTGTAGTAGGTGTCCAGCAGCGGCACGGCGGCGTTGGCCGCCGGGGCGGGCAGCAACGCGGGCATGAGGACGGGGAGCGCGGAAACAAGGAGGGCCATGGCGCACGAGGCCGCCGCAAGCGCGCCCCTGGCGCCCGCAAGGGCACGGCCGGCAAGGCCGCGCCCGCATCGCGGGCGGTCAACAGCGCGCCTGACGTTTTCCACTATCGCACCCATTGCCCATTTCGTTTCGCAGACCGGCCATCGCTCCGCGCTAGCCACGCGAGACGAGCAGGCTCCTGGCCGTCATTTCGGCCGGCACCTGGAGGCCCATGAGCTCAAGGGCGGTTGGCGCGATGTCGCAAAGCTTGCCTTCGGGCGCGAGGACCGCGCCGGGGGCGTCCTTTGCGACGTAGATCAACTCGACTTCGTTGAGCGTGTGGCTCGTCTTGACCATGCCTGTCTTGTAGTCGATCATCTGCTCGGAGTTGCCGTGGTCGGCGGTGATGAGAATCTCGGCGTCAAGCTCAAGGAGACGGTCCACGACCTTGCCCACGCACTCGTCGACAATCTCGATTGCCTTCACCGCGGACTCCATGACGCCAGTGTGGCCGACCATGTCGCCGTTGGCGAAGTTTACCACGATGAACGAATACGGATTGTCCTCAAGGCGCTTCAGGAGTTCGTTTGTGACGTTGTAGGCGTCCATTTCCGGATGCGTCGCGAATGTCGCCGGGTCAAAGCGGCTGGGGACGTCCACCTGGTCCTCCCCCTTGTAGGGGACGGTGGACTTGCCGTTGAAGAAGCTCGTGACATGGCGGAACTTCTGGGTCTCGGCGATGCGGAGCTGGCGCAGGCCGGCGTCGGCGACGACTTCGCCGAGCAGCTTGTCCATGCCGCCGCCGGCGCCCATTGCGCCAAGCAGGTAGTCCTCGAACTCGTCCCAGTAGCGCGTGAAGCCGAGGTATGCCACCTTCGGGCGGCGCGCACGCTTTCCAGGATAGCCGTCGGAGACGAAGGCCTGGGTGAGCTGAATGGCGCGGTCCTGGCGGTAGTTGGTGTGCATTACCACGTCGCCGTCGGCGATGCCGGCGTAGCCGCCTATCGCGAAGCACGGGATGTATTCATCATACATCTCCTGGCCGTCCGGCGTCTTGTCGGAGGCGTAGGACTGGCGGACGGCCTCCTCGGCAGTCGCGGCGCGGCGGCCCTTCGCGTCGACCAGGCAGGCGAAGGCCTCGTCGGTGAGGTCCCACTTCTTCGAGCGGTCCATCGCGTAGTAGCGGCCCATCACGGTGCCGATCGCGCATCCGCCGACATCCTTCATCTCGGTCTCGAGGCGCGCGATGTATTCAAGCGTCGAACGCGGCGGGGTGTCGCGACCGTCGAGGAACGGGTGGACGACGATCTTGCCGGCCGGGAATTCGGCGCGGGCGCGGCGCATCAGCTTGAAGAGGTGCTCCTGGTGGGCGTGGACGCCTTCGTCCTGCAGCAGGCCGAAGAAATGGAAGGTGGAGTTGTTCGCCTTCCAGTCGGCGATGAGCTTCTTCCACTTCGGCGATTCAAACAGCTCGCCGGAGGAGAGCCCGTCGTCAATGCGCTTCAGCTCCTGGATGACTACGCGGCCGGCGCCCATGTTGAGGTGGCCGACTTCGCTGGAGCCCTGGTAGCCGTCGGGGAGGCCCACGGCCTCGCCGCAGCACTGGAGGCGGGTCCAGGGATAGCGCGACTTGTAGCGGTCGATGTTCGGGGTTTTCGCTTCAAATACGGCGTTTCCCTTGGCGAGCGGGTTGATTCCCCAGCCGTCGCGGATGATTATTGCAACTGGTTTCTTGACCATTATCGTTCTCTCCTTAAACTTGTGAATCAGTCCTTCCATTCTACCAAAACGGCCGGTTAGCTGGCCACGATGTTCACCAGGCGGCCCGGGACGCATACGACCTTGCGAACCGTTTTTCCGGCTATGGCGGCGCGGACTTTCTCGTCGGCGAGCGCCGCGGCCTCCATCTCCTTCTGCCCGGCCCCGCTTGGAATCCTGATGCGCGACTTTGGCTTGCCCAGAACCTGGACGAGTATCTCAACCTCGTCCTCGGCGATCTTGGATTCGTCGAACTTCGGCCAGGGCTCGTAGGCGAGCGTCTCGCCGTGGCCCAGGTATTCCCAGAGCTCCTCGCAGGTGTGCGGCGCGAATGGCGACAGCAGCAGCGTGAAGGTCTCGGCGGCCTCGCGCGGGAGCTCCTTCCCCTCGCCGGCAAAGGCGTTGAGGTATATCATCAGCTGGCTTATCGCGGTGTTCATCGAGAGCGATTCGATGTCGGCCGTGACCTTTTTTACCGTGGCGTGGACGACGCGCGCCTCTTCGGGCGTGAGCCCGCGGTCGGCAATCGGCTGGTCGCGGACCATGCGCCACGAGCGCTTCAGGAAGCGGAACACGCCCTCGACGCCCTTGGCGTTCCACGGCTTGACGGCGCTGAGCGGACCCATGAACATTTCGTAGAGCCTGACGGCATCGGCGCCGTATTCGCGCACCACGTCGTCGGGGTTGACGACGTTGCGGAGCGACTTGGACATCTTGGCGGCGAACTCCGTGAGCTTCTCGCCCGTGACCTTCGACACGGGGGCGTCGCCGGAGAGGTCCACCTGGTCGGTCGGCACGAGGACGCCGCGCGCGTCCTTGTAGGAAAGGCCCAGGATCATGCCCTGGTTGACCAGCTTGCGGAAGGGTTCGTCGGTCGAGACCAGCCCGAGGTCGAACAGGACCTTGTGCCAGAACCGCGAGTAGAGGAGGTGGAGCACGGCGTGCTCTGCGCCGCCGACGTAGAGATCGACGGGCATCCAGTATTTCTCCTTGGCGGGATCGACGAAGGACTTGTCGTTGTGCGGGTCGATGTAGCGGAGGTAGTACCAGCAGGAGCCGGCCCACTGCGGCATGGTGTTCGTTTCGCGCCAGCCCTGGCGCCCCGTCTTCGGATCCGTGTACCGCAGCCACGCCTTGGCCTTGGAGAGCGGCGGCTCGCCTGTGCCCGTGGGCTTGAAGTCGTCCATCTCCGGCAGGGTGAGGGGCAGGTCGCCGTCGTCGACGAGAATCGTCGAGCCGTCGTCCATGTGGACCACCGGGAAGGGTTCGCCCCAGTAGCGCTGGCGCGAGAAGAGCCAGTCGCGCAGCTTGTACTGCGTCTTGGCGCGCCCCTTTCCGTTTGCCTCAAGCCATTCGATCATCTTCTTCTTGGCATCTTCGACGGAGAGTCCGGTCAGGAAGCCGGAATTGACAAGCGTCCCGGTGGCGCAGTCGGTGAAGGCCTCCTTCTGCGGGTCGCCGCCGGCGACCACCTCGATTATCGGAAGCCCGAACTTCCTGGCGAAGTCCCAGTCGCGCGTGTCGTGCGCCGGCACGGCCATGATCGCGCCGGTGCCGTAGCTTGCGAGAACGTAGTCGGAGATGAAGATTGGGATCTCGGCGTTGTTGACGGGGTTGACGCCCATGACGCCCTCGAGCCTGACACCGGTCTTCTCCTTGGCGAGCTCGGTGCGCTCGAAGTCCGACTTGCGCGCGGCCTCGGCCTGGTAGGCCTTCACGGCCTCGGCGTTCGTGAGGCGGCCATCGGCGAGCCACTTCTTGACAAGCGCGTGCTCGGGACTCATGACCATGTAGGTCGCGCCGAAGAGCGTGTCGCAGCGGGTGGTGTAGACCACGATTTCGCCAAGCGGCGAAGTCGTGGCCTGCGCCGCTCCCGCCGATGAATCGGCGCTTCCGCCACTTGCCGTGCGGGGAGACGGCGATTCGTCGGCGTGGTCTTTGCAGTGTGCCGCGCGCACACCGAATACCACCTCGGCGCCAGTCGACTTGCCAATCCAGTTGCGCTGCATCTCCTTGATGCCCTCGGGCCAGTCGAGCTCGTCAAGCCCCGCGAGCAGGCGCTCCGCGTATGCCGTGATCTTGAGCATCCACTGGCGCATCGGGCGGCGCTCAACCGGGTGGTTGCCACGCTCGGAGCGGCCGTTTATGACCTCCTCGTTTGCGAGGACCGTCCCAAGCGCCGGGCACCAGTTGACCGGCACCTCCGCGACGTAGGCCAGGCCCTTCTCGTAGAGCTTCTTGAAAATCCACTGCGTCCACTTGTAGTAGGAGGGGTCCGTCGTGGCGAGTTCGCGGTCCCAGTCGTAGGAGAAGCCAAGCGACTGGATCTGGCGCTTGAAGTTCGCCACGTTCCTGGCCGTGGTGATTTCCGGATGGGTCCCGGTGTCGATCGCGTATTGCTCGGCCGGGAGGCCGAAGGCGTCCCAGCCCATGGGGTGCAGGACGTTGTAGCCACGGTTGCGCAGATAGCGCGAATAGATGTCGGTGGCGGTGTAGCCTTCCGGATGGCCGACGTGAAGCCCCGCGCCGGAGGGATAGGGGAACATGTCGAGGATGTAGCGCTTCTCCTTGCCCTCGGCGAAGTCCTGGGCCTTGAATGTCTTGTGTTCGGCCCAGTAGGCCTGCCACTTCTTCTCGATTTCGGTGAAATTGTATTCGGCGTTTGCCATGGTGTGCCTGTCTGGTGTGTTGGTGTTGTTGGCTACTTCTTCGAAAGCCAGTCGTTCATTGCGGCGGCGGCGGCCCGGCCTTCGCCCATCGCAAGGATGACCGTGGCCGCGCCAAGGACGATGTCCCCGCCAGCGTAGATGCCGTCTATCGAGGTCTTGTTGTTCTCGTCAACGACGATGTTGCCGCGACGATCGACTTCCAGCCCTTCCGTGGTCCTGGCGACAAGCGGGTTCGAGCCATTGCCGATGGCCACGATTACGGTGTCGACCGGGAAGGAGAATTCGCTGCCGGGGATCATGATCGGCGAGCGGCGCCCGGAGGCGTCCGGCTCCCCTAGTTCGTAGCGGACGCAGGTGATGGCGTGGACGCGGCCATGCTCGTTGCCAATGACGGCGGTGGCGTTGACGAGCATGTGGAATATGACGCCCTCCTCCTTCGCGTGCTGGACTTCCTCCACGCGCGCCGGGAGTTCATGTTCGGAGCGCCGGTAGATTATGTGGACCTCCTCCGCGCCAAGGCGCAACGCCATGCGCGCCGCGTCCATCGCGACGTTGCCGCCGCCAAGGACTGCGACTTTCCTTGAAATGATGGCCGGCGTGTGCGCGTGCTCCCCGTCGTAAGCCTTCATGAGGTTGGCGCGCGTGAGGTACTCGTTGGCGGAATAGACGCCCACCATGCTCTCGCCAGGTATGCCCATGAACTTCGGGAGGCCGGCGCCGGTGCCGATGAACACGGCGTCGAAGCCGTCCTTCCCGACAAGGTCGGCGATGCGGCGTGTGCGCCCGACGACGTAGTTTGTCACAATCTTGACGCCCATCGCCTTGAGTCCGTCGATTTCGGCCTGGACAATGGTCTTTGGAAGGCGGAATTCGGGAATTCCGTAGACGAGGACGCCGCCCGGCTTGTGCAGCGCCTCGAAGACCGTCACGTCATGGCCGGCGCGCCGCAGGTCGGCGGCGGCGGCGATTCCCGCCGGCCCGGAGCCTATTACGGCGACGCGCTTCCCCGTCGGGGGCTTGACTTCCGCCGGGGCGTGCTTGCCGCTCTCGCGCTGGAGGTCGGCGCAGTAGCGCTCCACGCGGCCAATGGCGACCGCCTTGCCTACGTCCTTCAGGGACTTGCCAAGCGTGCAGTTCGCCTGGCACTGCTTTTCCTGCGGGCAGACGCGGCCGCAGATGCCTGGCAGAAGCGAGCTTTCGCGAATCACGGAAATGGCGCCGTCGAAATCGCCCTCGGCGGCCTTTGCGAGGAATTCGGGTATGCGGATCTTCACGGGGCATCCGGCCATGCACGGGGCGTTCTTGCAGCCCAGGCAGCGGCTGGCCTCGGTTTTAGCCATCTCGGCGGTGTAGCCGAGGGCGACCTCCCTCATGTTGTGGGCACGGACCTTCGGGTCCTGGCTCGGCATCTCCTGCGGCGGTATCGCCATCTTCTCCTTGGGTGTCATTGTCATCCTCCCTTGCTCCCTTCTAAAGTCCTAAAGTCTATCAAGTTGCTTTCCAATCGTCAAAATGGGTGGTGAGTTTCAACCATTTCTTTTTCTCTCCGAGCGCCGCGGGCGTCGGAAACGGCTGTCAGGGACGACCATCGGCTTCTGGGCGGGGACGAGTTTGCCGTCGCGGAACCAGCACGGGTTCGAGAGAACGACCGGCACGCTGGCGCCGTCCCACCCCGGCAAGTCCGTTGTTTTCTCAAGATGGAAGTCTATGACGCCGACAAGCCCTTGTATTTCCATGAACTGGTCAAGAGGCGGGCATCCGCCTGTCTGCGACATTTCGAGAATGAAGTTCATCTCACCTGGCTGGATTGGCCGCGAAACAACAACTGCGAGCGTGCCGCGCCGCGCCGGTGGGCAGTCGGCGCAAAGGACCTGCCGCAGGCGGTTCATCATGAACCATGCTTCCAGCGCCGTCGTCTCGTAAACGTGGCAGCGGACGCCAGCGACGTCCATCGTATCTTGCGAATTGTGCTGTTCGTTGCCGCTCATGTGCGCCTTTCACGAAATATTTCCAGAATTTTTCGCCAGGAGTCAACGGGATTCTGCAACCGCCAGCTGCTCCAGCGCCGCAATGACATTTTGGAATTCCATGCGCAATGACGGTGACGATAGAGAATCTACCTGGTCGCGCAACCGCTTAAGAGCAGCGGTAATGGTTGCCTCGGTTGCATCCTGGTGGAAAATCTTGAAGAACTCAAGCCAATATCGGGCCTGAATTCCGCAGACCGGCTGCACCATCATGCGCCGCAGATAGTCGTCCATGATTCCAGTCCTTGCTATCCGTCCGAAATTTCCGCCGCCGTCAACCCTTGGCTTGTCAGTTGTTGCTTCATTGGCCTTTGGGTATGGGTGGGCGTTTGAGGGAACGGTTATTCCCGTCGCCGCTTTTGCGCCTCTAAGTTCTTCCCAGTAGTAATTGCGGTAACGGGCTGCATAACGGGCTCCCTCAATGTATGGCGCAAATATCACAGGGCGGCCGGAAATGACGCTTGCCAGCACCCAGGGCACCACCATGATCAAGTCTGCCTCGGCACATGCGGCCTCAGTTTGGGTGAAGCGCATGCTTGGCTCCCCTTCCTTTGCCAGAAGATACCATCCTTTGAGTTCGATACCCAGCAATGGCGGAGAATCAGGATTTGCCAGATCCTTCAGCACAACATCGGGGAACGACTGCGGCTGGCGCACAAAACAGCATGCCCCGTATTTATCCGCCGGATCCCATACGCTCCTTATTCGATTGAGGGTATCGACCACCTGGTTTTCAATTGTGGCTGCCAAGGCGCTGTTCAGCGCAAAGATGTCCGTTGCGCTCACGCCTTCGATGATCGTGTCGCTGTGGAAGTAGGCAGGAAGAGCCGATAGCGCGTCGCGGACGCCACACCAAAGCGCGTAGTGCGTCCAAGTTTTTGAAGGGGCCGATTTTTGTGGGCTAAGGGATCTGCCATTATTTCCGTTCATTTTCCAGCCTTTTCTTTGCCAGAGTGAAGAACTTTTCGTTTATTTCGGCGGCATACGGGATGCGGCCAAGCCTGATAGCGGCAACCGACGCCGAGCAAAGTCCGCCAAAGGGTTCCCAGACAACATCTCCGGCATCCGATGTCGAGCGGATGATCTGCGAGAGCAGACTCAACGGTTTTTGGTTCATGTGGACGGAGGCATTCCCGACCTTCATCCGCTCGGCGCCGCGGACGGCTTTCTCATGCCAGACATTCGAAACGCCAATCTCGCAGTGGAACTTCGCCCGCATCAGCTCCCATTCTTCCGCAGTAAACGCATTCCCGTCGTCTTTGGAAAAATACGGCTTCCCCGTATGACGGCCATGGGCATTCGCATATTCGGCCAACTTCATGAGCGCATCGGGCGGAGGAAAATACCAGAGGTGGTCCTTTGTGAAATACTTGCGCGTGGCGGCATCGGCCACACCACACGCGACGTTGGTTTTGCTGAATGGCAGCCCGCTTCTAGCCCACTCCGCGCGCAGCCATTCGCGCAATGGTAGGCTTTTGCCACCAGACGTCAAGGTGTTTTTACGGACATACTGGACGCAAACCTCGGTGACAACTGGATACTTGCGTATCGTGCGGGTGTTGCAGTTCCCGGCAATGTGCGACATTCCCTTGTCCCAAATGTGGCAGTTTCTGAACTCCCAGCCGCATTCCTCGATCATGCGGTGGCAGTTTGCCCAGCCCTGTTCGGAATTCCAGAACCAGAGCGTTGCCGACGGCAGGGCGTGGTCGTGCCAGGCTTTGACATGGGGGCGGTACCATTCGGCAAGGCCCTCTGCCGTTGGCGGGTCGCCGGGGAAGCTCGCCAGCCCGTAAGGGCCATCGGAGACAATCACGGTCGGTTGTGGCCATTTAGCGTAGTGGAACAATGCGTCGCCTAGGGCAATCTCGCCGAAGTCAGCGTGGACCGCGGGTGAGGTTTTTCTCGCCGGGAAATTCGGCACGGTCTTGTTGCGCGTTTTTTTTACCGGCCAGAAGACGAGCTGGTTCCCGTCGAGGTATTCGGGCTGGGTGGAGGAGGTCCCGACGGCGTAGCCCAGCCGGACGGCCTCCGCGTAGCCTCCGGCCGCCGCCTCCCGCGCCTCTTCTGGCATGTCGCCGAAGTCAAGCACCCGGCCGGCGGCATTTTCAAGAAATGCCGGCCAGTCGAACTGCGCCTTCGGCGCCTTTGCGGTTTTTTTGCCAGTCTTCGGCATTATCCCAGTCTTTCGGCGGCCTTAAGGAGATTGCACTGGTGCTTTTCCAGAATGGCCTTCTCCTGCGGCACAAAGGCTTT
>Ga0326513_10000313_pt1 | contig 40096 bp, 58 predicted proteins | sample 2_2465_0518_D_FD_203654 | JGI IMG/M metagenome (GOLD analysis project Ga0326513, IMG submission 203654) | Bovine rumen microbial communities from UC Davis, California, United States - 2_2465_0518 | ecosystem: Host-associated > Mammals > Digestive system > Stomach > Rumen | place: USA... | reverse complement strand
ATGGCTTCGGGTGCATCGGAAAAGTAGACCCGCATCGTCGCTGTCAGAACTCGACGGGCTGCTCGACTGGCTTCATCGGCGCGGGTTTCCGCTTGCAGCCGCGCGATCCGCGCGCGATCGCCATGACCTCTTCGACGCTCTTGTTCTTGCGCCAATTGTTACAGCATCGATGCGTTGCGGCGTTGTTGTTGTAGTCAAGTGCGCATTGCTCGCGTGATTCGTAACCACCGAGCCAATACTTCGACACGGGGACTAGCTCATCAAGCTCGAACGATAGCGGATGACGGGCAGGTAATGAGTAATCAATTGCAGCAGGTCTGCCAAACACCTTACATATCCAGCATTCTCGTTGCTCCGCTTTCATCCGCGCCCGGTTCTTATCCCGCTGGCTACCGTTAGCACGCCTAGGGTTGCCCCTCATAGCTTCACCCCGTACTTCTGGGCCATCAGCTTCCTGGCACCCCGGTACCTCCTGCCGGGTGCCCGGTCGATGGCATGGCCCTCATTCGCGTTGCGCGCCACTCCCAGGGCACGCAGCATCGCGTCGGCCATGATCGTCTCGTAGCGCAGCGCGATCGCCGCCAGCTCCTCACGGGTCATATGCGCGCCTCCGGGCAAAAGAAGAGCCGCCCCATCGGGACGGCCCTCGTTCATCTTCTTCTCGCACCTTACAGGATAGCACGGCTCCGCGTATCATCGCGTATCAAGATCTCATATCGCCGGGTACGCCGGCACTCGCCATTCCTGCGGCATCAGGTAGTACAGCTCGTCGAGGCCCATGGCGCTGAACCGCTTGACCGAGGCCAGGCTCCACGGCGTGTCCTCATCCTTCAGCACGCTGACGATGTCCTCGTACTCCATCTCCTCGACGTAGTGCATCCGCACAACCCTCGCGTGCAGCTGGTTCTCCATCCTGTCGAGAGTGCGCCTCAGCCCGTCGAGGGCGTCCATGTACTCGTCGATGTCGGCCATGCCGTCCGCTATCCGCTCGTTGATGGCGATGACCTTGTTCGGTATCGAGTCGGCGGTCGGGCTGGTCGATACGTTGTCGCGCGAATAGTCGACGGCGGCCAGGCCGTACGCGATCTCCCTCAGCTCGGCAAGCTCCGACTCGTGCCGTGCCGCCTTGTGCTTCAGGTACATGACGTTCCGCAGATAGCGCCTCGCGCACTTGCGCTTGAAGTCTTCCCACTCCTCGGTCTCGAACTCGCCGGTCATCAATACCTCCTGTTATCTCCCCAGGCAACTGTCGCATGTCCTCTGGTTCGGGAACCTGGCCTCGAACTCCTCGCCGCACTTCCTGCACTTCCTCGGGCGCTTCTGCGCGGCGTAGCGCGCCCTGTCAACCTTCGCGATGAGCATGGCGGTCCGCAGGCTGTCCGCATCCCAGTACGCAATGCTGCGCTTGTTGATGACCGCCCACAGGTCGCGCGGCACAGCGACGAGGTTGACGGGGTCGAAGTTCCTGTTGTCGTGGTCGGCGAAAACGACCATATAGCCGTCTGGTATCGGGCCGTTGTGCTGCTCGTACACCACGCGGTGCTTGAGGGTCCAGCAGTCGTTCTTGCACGGTCTGCTGGAAAGCATCGATGTCTTCACGTACACATAGCCATCAGGGTCCACGCGCTCGCTGCCCAGCGGTATCGCCGCGCCGTTTTGCGGCACGTCCCCGCGCTTGAACTGCGTGCGCCGTATGTTGGCGCGCGCCCGCTCGGAGACCCCCATCTCGTCCCAGGACTTGCCCTTGTTGGGCGGCTCCTGGCCCTTCTGGAACTGCCCGACGTTGGTGCCGCTCTTCGCTCCGTATCGTTGCTTCGCGTTCTTCATCGCGTACTTGGACAGCTTGATGCCGTATAGCCGCTCGAACTCGTCGATAATCTCGTAGATGTCATGGCCGGGCGCGAATCCACGTAGCCACTCGACGCGCTCGGGCGGCCACGTCGTGCGTCGCTTCTCCTTGGCGCGGGCGGCCCTGTCGAAGCCGTCGGCCTTGCGCAACCCCAGCACCTTCGCGCGGCTGTTCACCGCCTTGTGCGTGCGGCGCGGCCTGTCCGGGAAGGCTTCTGCGTGCATTGCCGCCACCTCGTCGTTGAAGTGGTGCGGATACACCTCGCGCAGCCAGGCTTCCTCGGCGGGCGTCCATGAATTCCCGCGGATCATCGGCACACCCCGGTCATGCCCTCGGACGTCCACTTGCCGTCGTAGTCGAGCGACTTCGGTTCCACGCCGAGCTCGCGGCACCGCTGCTTGACTGACTCCAGCGTGACGTCCACGCCCTGCTTGCGCAACCTGTCGGCCAGGAACGCGACAGTGTGCGCGGGCGCGTTCTCCACGATGAACGGGTCGACCACCTCCCAGTTCGGCTCGGCGAGTGCGGGAGCCTGCAGCATGCCCGGCAGCGTCGCACTCATTCCGCCGACGTCCATGCCCTCCATCGCCAGGATGTTTGCCACCTTCACGGCGTTTGCCATGTTGTTGTTGATGTTGCTGGCCAGCTGCGCGACGGCGTTGCTGCGCTTTATCTCGGACTCGACCTCGTCATCGCCGGCTCTCGACAGCCTGTCGAGCTGCTCGAACAGCGCGTCGTTCAGCTTGTCGAACGTCCCCTGGCTCATGATACCCCGCCTTCCTCGCGTTCGCGGTACCGGATCTGGCTCGCGATTTCGCCTACCATGCTCTTCTTGCTCGCCCCGCTGTAGCCCAGGCAGATGCCCTTGTCGCGAGCTATCTGCCGAAGCTCTTTGACAGTCTTGCGCGACAGCTCGTCGCACATCTTCTCGAAGTCCATCATCTCGCCCTCCCGACCAGCTCCACGATCAGCTCGTCCACGGCCGCCTGCATGGCCTTGCCGGCGCACTTCTCGCAGATGGCCAGGTCCACGTCGACGGCGAGCCTGTAATTGCCTATGCTCACGGCGGCGGACTTCGCGCCCCTCACATCGGGGGCCGTGCCCTCCCTGCCGCATATCCCGCATTTCCTCATGTCTCGTTCCTCCTAGCTCCTCTCATCGCCATCCTCACGAGCATCCCCTCGTCTATCCGCAGGACCTCGCATATGCGGGTCAAGTTGTAGACGTTCACCGCGTACCCGTAGTCGATGTTCTTCCTCAGAGTCTCCTTCGGTATCTCAGTGTTCCTCGACAGCGCGTCCAGGTCGGTCCCGCGCTCGGCCATCACCTTACCGAGGTACCGGGAGATGTTTATCTCGAAGCGGCGCCTCTCCCTCGACTTGCCGCTCATGAGATCGCCTGCTGCATCTCGTGCGCCAGGTCCTTAAGCTTCCCGCACTTCGAGCGCCACTGCTCGCGCTCCTTCTCGGCCTTCTCGGCCCTCGACTTCCAGTAGTCGGCCCGGTCGTCGCGTATCTCCTCGACCGTCTTCTGGTCCCGCTCGTCGAGCTTGCGCCTGCGCTCAGCCAGCTCCTCGGTCTGGCGGCGTATCTTCCCCTTTGCCTGCTCCCAGTTGTTCAGCGTGAGGTTGAGGTCGCCCCTGGCGATCTTCAGCTCCCTCTCGAGCGCCCTAAGCAGGTCTTGCAGCCCGTCGCGCTCTTCCTTGAGCTTGGCGATCTCGTCGAGAAGCCCCATGTACTCGGGGGCCTTCTCGTCGCGCAGCCCGTCGATGATCGCGCTTACGAGCGTGCTAGGCGTCGTGCAGCCGTGGCGGTCCGGATACGCCATCACGTCGGGGTTGTACGCCCTCTCTGGCGAGTGGCTGGGCGGGTATGCCGACTGCATGCACCACTCGACCTCCGACTTCCAGTAATCGCGTTCGGCGGTCAGCTCGTTCACTTGCTTTTGCAGCTTCCCGTTGCGCTCCACCATCTCCGAGTTAGGCACGAACCCGTGCGGGTAGTGCTCGCGCGCTTCCAGCTCGGCTTTCAGCTCGTTCACTTCAGCCCGCCGCTTGGTGATTGCGTCGTTTAGCTTGCAGTTGTCGTCCCAGGCGATCTCGAGCGACTTGCGCTGCTCGGCGATTTGCTCTTGCAGCTCGGCGATTCGCTCTTCCTGGACCTTCCGCGCTTCCCGAGCGGCGATGTTGTACGTGTGGATCGTCTCATCCTGCGTAATCTCAGCTTGGCGATTGAGCAGCTCGACAATTCCGCAATACAGCTCGTCGTTCCATGAGATAGCGCCGTTGTGCTTGCGGATAAAGCCATTAGCGAAACTCAGCGCGTCCGATTCTAGCTTCTCGCGGCTATCCTCGGTATGACTTACGCCCTCGGAATTGGACTCTAACTTGTACTTTTCGGCGTCTGGTATAACTTTCTGCGCGTCATTTGACCGCCATTTGCTTGCGAGCGGCGTTTCGGCGTGTTCGCCCTGGTCGGCAACTTGACGGCGACTTTCAGTCGAAAATTCGTCGTAGCCCCTCAGAAGCGGGGCGGGTTCTAATGGAGCGTCCACGTCGGCGAGCAGCCATTCGCGCGTACCACGCTCACACATATCGAAGTCGTATATGCAGACCTTTTCGCCGTTGTGATATACGCAGCAATCGCAATCAAGCGCATTGAATAAGTCGCTGTCATGGTCTGCCAATAATGCTTCGAGGTTATTCATCGTCTACCTCCCGCTCAAACATGATTCCGTAAGCGTTGTCGGCTCCTTGCGCAAGAACAGCAATCGCGCAACTGCCCATGACGGGCATGTCCAATCCGCTCGGCGCTGGTGTATAGGTCATGCGCCACGCACAATCTGGTTGACAATCGGGCATCCTGCCGAAGTTGTCCTCTTTCAAAGGGCATCGCAATCTAATCATCCTCCTTCAGAAGTATGTCCTTGATGTACTGCGCCATCGCTATGACGCAATCGGTGCAGACGTGGCAGTCGTGGCGCTTGTTCTCGAACAGGTTCTCCACGTGCATCTCGTCCCTGCCGCACCAGTCGCAGCGCCTGACCAGAGGTATCTCTATGACGCTCATTCTTCCTCCTTCTCGCAGTGGGGGCACGCTACCGTCCACGGGCTCTTCTCGTAGCAGTGGCGCTTGTTGCACCAGTAGCGTTCCTCGTCCCTCTTGTATCGTCGCCTGACGAGCACCTCGCAGTAGCGGCACCCGTCGCAGGGCGTGCCGTAGATCGCGTCGGACGTGTTGGGATAGCGCCCCTTCGAGTGGCGGCTGTCAGCTACCTGCCGCCTCATAGCTCCCCCTTGAAGCAGTAGCCGTCCTCCGGCACCGCCTCGCCATGGGTGCCGCGCACCCAGCAGACGAGCTGTTCATCGCCTGTATGACGTTCGGTGCGGGAGTGCCTGCATTGTCCGCAGGTGACGTTTTCCAGCTTGGCGCGGGTGTTCCATGCGGCGATTGCTGCATTTTCAGCTGATTCTTCGGTTTCATATCCGCATCTATCTGTTTCAATCGTGAGGTTGCATTTCTCGCATTCAACCCATGCAGAATATGAAACGTCTCCAAGGCAGTTCGTCCATCGTTTTGTAATTGGTTCGCGTATATTGCCCCCGCAGAACGGACACGGCAACAGGATCGTCTCGTCGTCACCCATCACTCGTCACCGCCCATCATGATTCCCATGCGCTCGCGCCACGCCTTCGTGCGCACGGCCTTCGAGGCCAGCTTCTCGGCCGCCATCTCCATCAGATCGGCCTTGTTCTCCTCGAACCAGCCCTGCAGCATCTCCGCGGCTGCCTGCTGCCAGTCGACCTCTTTCGACGCGTACCAGCGGCGGGGCATGTTCCGCGTGATGTTCTCCATCAGCTCGCCCCGCAACTGCTCGGCGGCCTCCTCGACCACCAGCTTCTCTATCGCTGAGTCGTCGAGGTTGATTCCGAATTGCACGATGTGCTCCATATCTAGTCTTCTCCTTCCGTCAGTCCCAGCTCGGCCATGCGGTCGCGCAGCACCCACATGAAGTTGTCGGGTCTCACGTCCTCGCGCATCGGCCTCGTCTCGCCCGGGTTCCTGCTCGCCCACTTGCGGCACGCGTCGCAGCAGTACTTGCGGGGCTCGCCGCGACTGAATGCCACGACCTGCCTGCCGCATGCTCCGCACGTGGCCTCTTTTGCGCCAGTAGCCATCAGCAGCTCGCGCCACATGTCCTCGATTAGCCTTTCCAGCTCCTCGGCTCTCTTCCGCTGCTTGGCGATGTGCTCTCCGCGCATGATCCAACGCTGCCGGGTCTTGTCGAAGTGGTTCTGCAGGATCGCGTACGACCTCTCGAGCTCGTCTATATACGCCACCACGCGCTCGGCTTCCTCCTTCGACAGCAGCACGCCCTGGTTAGTGGCCTTGACCATGATGCGCCCGCTGCCGTCCAGCTCGTAGGTGAGTTTCGTGTCGCTCATGCGCTCACCACCTTGCGCCCACAATGCGGGCAGAAATTCGGCTCATCCTCGTACCACTCGTAATCGCACGCAGAACATTTGTCGCCGCACCACTCGTCGTTCATGTTGTAAATCGCAATCGCGTGACACGTCCCGCTCCCCAGCTCGGCGCTCCTGTAGTAATCGCCGCCGTTCGGGTCGATTCCCATGTCGAACATCGCCTGAGCTATCTGGTCAAACTCGTAGGAGTAGGCGTTGCAGGCCGACACGTCCACGTTGTCTCCAGCTTTGCATTCCTCCAGCCAGCAGTCGTACATCATCTGCGCGAGTCCGAACGTTCTCAGAAGGAGGTCTTTCGCCTTGCCGCTCCCCAGCTCGGCGTTCAGCTCGTCGGCGATTGCCTGCCAGTTGTAGCTGTACTCGGGCAGCGCGGTCGCTTCTGGCATGTCATACTCCGCTGATAGGTCGTGCCAGTGCTTCTCGATGATTTCGTGTATCCACTTAACCTGCTCTGCTGTCAGCGTGCCGCAACTGCTTCGCAAACGTTCGTTTTCCTCTTCGAGCTTGCCAATGGTATTCAGCATGTAATCAACTGATTCGCTTCCCAGCTCGGCGCGGGTGTTCCATGCGGCGATTGCTTCGGCTTCGGTGTCGAACTTGCCGAAATCGCAGCAATATGCCGTGTTGCACGCGACGTAGTAATAGCCGCTTTTGCCAATGCGCTCGACTGTCGCTTCGCCCCCGCAGAACGGGCACGGCTTCAAAGCTCGTTCATCCACTCGCACTCCCTGTCCTTCCCCGGAGGCCATGACAGCCTCATGCCGTTCACGTACACGCCGAAAAGCTCCGGCCTCGCGATGCCCTCCACGCGCAGCTCGGTCGGTGTCCGCCCGGTGACGTCCATCGGGTAGCGCCACCCGACCTCCGACTCGCCGGTGAACTCCATCGACAGGTCGAGCCGGTACACCGGCATGGGGACCCTGCAGTCGCTCATCTCGTCGCCGCCTTCACGATCATCGCGACCGCCGCGAGGAGCGCCGGCAGCACCAGCACTCCCCACGGGGTCGCCTCCCTTCCTCGCATCGAAAAGCCTCCTCAGCTCGTCGCGGACGTCATCGCCGCTTACCCAGTCGCGCTCGCCGGACTTCTGCGTCATCAACATGGCCATGTCATGCCTCCAGATACACGTACTCGAGCATCGTGGGCTCGGATGTCACGAAGTCCTGGTACGCCTCCAGGCTCGCCTCCTTGAGGGCTGCGGCGCACTCGGTGAGCAGCCTCTCGCACTCGTCTGCGCGTGACTCCTCCGAGTCGGCCCTGTCCCTCTCCTCTTGCCATCTCTGCTCGTAGTAATCCTCGAATCCCTCCGGGTCGTACCCGTTCATTGGCGCACCTCCCATTCGCTCCCGTTCCTAGCCGCCATCAGCCGCCCGTGCTCCCCGAACCTGGGGTCGTGCTCGGAGTAGCCGTCCGCGAAGAGTCGCCCGGACAGGAACCGCTCCCGGTCCCCGTCCGACTTCCACTCCCACCGGAACCCGAGCCTGCCGTCGTGCCTGTCCCCGTGGCACTGCTCGCAGAGGAGCAGCAGGGTCGGCTTGACGACGAACTGCCCCATCTTGGTCCGGAGCAGCAGGCTCCCCTTGCTCCTGGGCGGCTCGTGGTGCACGGCGAACAGCCCGTTGCTCTTGCCGCACACGGCGCACTTGGGGTAGTCGCCCTCCCAGCGCGTGCTCGATATCGAGTCGGCCGTGTAGCGGGCGCTGAAGTTCGGACTCGCGTAGAGCGACACGGCGTCCAGGGAGTCGTGGCTGTCCCTCCTCGCGTCGTAGATCACGGCTCCCAGACCTCCTCCGCGCAGTCGGGGCAGACGAAGAGCCGGCGCTTCGAGCCGTCTCCCCGCAGCTTGGTCGAGTTGGTCCCGATCGCGCGGCTTCCGCACTTCGGGCATGCCGGCGAGGAGGGCGGCGCGGGTCCCCCCGCCGCCGCGCTGCCCGACTCGTTACGGGGAAGAGAATTCTTTTCCAGAGAATTCTCTTTCCCCTTCTTTTCCATTCCTTTCCCCTTCTCTTCCTCTTCTTTTCTTTTCTTTTGTTCCAGAGGGGTCTTTTCAGGGGTCTCCGAAGGGGTCTTTTCAGGGGTCTCTTTAGCGGTCTCTCGCGATGTGTTCCTAGGGGTCTTCGCGCTACCGTTCTTAGCGGCCTTCCCAGAGCTGTCGATGTTGGGCTTGATAGCCTTCCACGTAAGGCTCAGGACAGACCCCTTCGGGAACTCCGGCTCCTCGTTGTAGAAGGCGTACCGGTACATGCCCCGGAAGAGCTCTATGGCGGTCTGGTCGTCCAGCTCGTCGAATATCTCGCCCCAGTTGTCGAACACCGTGAAACGCTCGTATGCTTGCTTACCCATGGCGCATCACGCTAAAAGGGAATGTCGTCGTCGTACACGGACGCCTGCGCCTCTATGAGCTCGTCGGTCGGCTGCTGCTGGTTGCGCGGCTTGGAGCCGCCCTCGCGGCTCATGAACTCGATATCGTCGACCACGACCTCCAGCTTGCTGCGCTTCTGGCCGTCGCGCTCCCATTGCGACCAGTGCAGCTTGCCCCCGATCGCGACCTTCGAGCCCTTGGAGATGTGGTTGCTCACGCCCTCCGCCCGGTTGCCGAACATGGTGCAGTCGACGAAGTTCGCGTAGTCGCCCCACTCGCCCTGCTGGTTCTTCCTGCGGTCGTTCACGGCGACGCAGAAGCTCAGCACCGCCATGCCGGACTGCGTCCTGCGCAGCTCGGGCTCCCTCGTGAGGTTGCCCGATATCGTCACCCTGTTGATGCTCATTCCATTCCTTCCCTGCCCCATTCGCGGGCATATTGCTCTCTAAGCGTGTCCAGCTTCTTCTTCCAGACGTTTCGCGCCTCCCTGGCGTTCTCGTACTCCACTTCCGCCGCGTGGTAGGCGCTCATGGCCCTGCTTACATCGGGGATGCCCTTGACGGTCGTCTGTATGAACGTCACGGGCGTCCCCTCCTCCTTCAGGGCGAACGAGACCTGGGCCTTGACCGTGTAGTAGTCCGCCTCCGCCTTGACCATCGCCGCGCCCCTCTGCTTGCATTCCAACAGGGCGGTGTCGAGCATCCTCATGCAGAGCTTTATCTGCTCCCAGAGCGGAAGCTCGTACATCTCGCGGCTATCCATCTGCTTCCTCGAACTCCCTGGCGACGCTCAGCAGCCACTCGGCGCTGCCGCTCTGCGACTCCCATTCCGGGCGCTTCCTCACGCCCGCCAGGATGTCCTCGGGCTCCCTGCCGTGCCTTCCCGCGTAATCCTGGATGGCCTTCCACATGCGGCCCTTGGCGTCCCTGAGCGGGTCGGACTTCGGGGTCTCGACCTTGCCCTTGCCGTTGCCGTATACGACCACGCCCCTGCGGGACATGTTCACGATGGTGAGCAGCGCGATCTGGCCGTCGACGACCTCCATCTCGGTCACGCGGAAGTCGTCGTAGCACTGCTTCCTGCCGTTCCTGCCCTCCCTGATGTTGCACTTGTCGGCTCCCACCCATATCCGGGGAGCCGTGTAGAGCTCGCGGCCTATGCCCCAGGCGAAGCCCGCCCTCTTCCTGGCATCCGACGCCTCGCCCTTCTGCGCCTCCATGTTCGACTCCGTGCCGGTGTCCGACTTCCACACCCACTCGCCAGAATCCGTCCTTATGCCGATCTCGCAGAACAGCTTCCCGTCTATGGACGTGTAGCGGTTCTGCCAGTTCTCTGCACCCACGGTCTCGTCGAGCAGGTCCATGTCCGTCCTGGCCGTCTTGTACAGCAGCAGCGAGCAGCCCCTCTCGGAGCACTGGTTGACCCTGCACTCGACCTCCTCCGCCCTGAGCGGCCTGAACCTAGTCATCGCCATCACCCAGCAGCAGCCGGTTGGCCCCCTCGAAGACGTTGCCGTCCTCGGCCAGCTTCTCCAGCACGATGTCGGGCTTGAACGAGTACACCTGGGCGGAAAGCCTCTCCGGCGTCCCCTCCGAGACCGTGACCTTGCGGGCGATCCCGTCCGGCAGCTCGCCGGTCGTGGAGAACCACCAGCGGGCGAACTCCTCGGCCTTCTCGAAGGCGTATGTGAACACGCCCTCGGAGTTTGCGTGCAGCCACTCCTCGAAGGCCTCCCAGCCCTCCAGCTCGAAGGCCTCGGCCTCCTTGCCGGGCTTGGCCTTGAACCGCTTCACGCTGAACTTGCCGGCCTCGGGCCCGAAGTACGGCGACGTGCGCCTGTCGGTTCCATCCTGGCCGTATGCCGCCAGCAGGTCGTCGCGGCACTCGTACTCGCGCAGCTCGCGCTCCTCCCTCACCTTCATCTCGAGCGCCTTCAATGCGAAGAGCTCGTCTATCGCGTTCGGCTTCATCTGTCTCCTTCCAGCGGCTCCACGGCGAACTTCGTCCACTCGCCGCCGCCGCGCTTCCTCTCCATCTTCTGCGCCACCACCTCGACGACCTGGGAGTCATCCTCGTAGGCGACGCCGTTGAGGCCGTCCATGACACACTTGACTATGTTGTCGATGTCGGGCTTCTTCACGAACGGCTCCGACTCGAACCGCTTCGGCCTGCCCTTGGGCATCTGGGAGTAGGCCAGGACGGTGAGCTTCAGGGGCGTGCCCCTGGGGTACTTCGGCCCCCGGTAAGCCCAGCCGACCAGATCCATGTCCGCCCTGGTCTGCTCGTCGGTGTACGAATGGCCGTTGCGCATGTGCCTGACTCGTCGCTTAACGACAATCCTGTTCACCGTGTACATAAGTCCATCACCGAGTGCCTTACGCTTATGTACGGCTTGCATTCGGGAACCTCTTGTATGAGCCGCCTTGCAAAAGCCGCACGGTGATTGTTGTTAAGCTTGAAGCCAGTAACGCCCCTGGCGAACATATGCCACCTGACGTGCTCGCAGAGAGAGCCAATCGAGAAGCGCCTACCAGCCAAGGCAGACGCTTCCGCTTGCATCTTCATGTATTCCCAGGCTTTCGGATTGGCGTTTATCCACTCGTCCGCTTCTGCGCGGAACCGCTCGCCCTTGCTGAAACCCTGCTCGTAGATTTCATCAGGCTTCATTTGTTCACCATCCACTCTCCGTCGATGATGCAAACAAGCCTGTGGTTATCGACGTCTTTGAATCGGATAGACGCGCTGACTTCCTTATAGCCTGCCGCTACCAAATCGTCTTTGAGCATCATCAGAGTCACCCTTACGGCAGGGTCGATATCCTCTAAAGGCTTATATAGGCTCGTCATACGGACACCACCGCCCACATGAGCATCGCCGCGCCGAAGAACAAAGCCATGACGATTGCCGCGATCATCGAGCCGCGCTCGAAGTCTTGCGCTATACTGTGCCTTGTGGCTGTACCTTGCGAGGTACGGGTTTTGGCGCGGTTACCGTTGCAGCGGTGCCGCGCCTTCCTTTTCTCCGTCATCTCTTCTCCTTCTCCTCTAGCAGGGCGTCTAGCAGCATCGCCAGCGCGTCGCCCAGCCTCATGTCCGCCGTTATCCTCGGCTCCCGCTCCACGTAGACGACCTTCGGCTTGGGCTGCTCCTCGGGGAACAGCGTGGGCCACTCGCTCGTGCAGTCGATGAACCACTTGCTGCCCATCTTCTGGGCGTTCTTGATGCTCCCGTCGCGGCACTTGCGCGACACGATGTTGACCTGCGACTTGGTCGGCTTGTCGGTCTTGTAGAAGAACCTCGCGTACTCCTGTATGTCCATCACCGTGTGCATCCGGCACCTCCTAACTCCTGCCTCAGCAATCCGCGCAGGGCGCGCGCGGCGGGATTTTCGTCATAAGGGGTAACGAGAAAGGAAACGTTTATGATGAGCTTTGCCTAAGGAGGATTGGCAGTTTTGCCACGTGCGCCCAGCGCGAATTGCTGTATCCGTTGATTTCGACCACCGCATCTGCGTACAGCAAACGGTGGCTTATCCGATTGTCAAGGTTCCGCTAAAGTGAAATTTTGTTTCACTCGCACGATAAAAAAATTTCGTCCACCCTATCTCGCATGATCTTCCGGCTGATGCCGTTCATGTGCGGAAGGATGGACTTCAGGTTTCCAAGAGTCAGCTTGTTCTCGTCTTCGATCTCGATGTTCCTGTAGGTGGGAAGACTGATTCCCATGGCGTCGACGCAATCTTGCTGCGTCAAGCCCGACGCTTTTCGCGCCGCGCACATCGCTGTGATTTTCTCCAAGATGTCACCTCCCTCGTTTCAGCTTGTTTGCGACTCCATGAGTGTGATTATATTTCACTGGTAAAATATTGCAATACCTGATATAAAAATATTTCACTGGGTATCAGAATTCTTCATTGGAGGAGAGATGGCACGGTATTCAGACAACGAAGCGAAGGAAATCTTCGCAGCTAACCTAAAGAGAATCATGGACGAGCGCGAAATCGACGCGCCGAAGCTCGCCTCCATGATCGGCCTGGAAAAGCAGGCCGTTTACTCGTGGCTTAAGAAGAAGTCGTTCCCGTCGACTTCGAACCTGCAGAAGCTGATTGACGAGCTTCATGTCACGAGCGACGCCTTGCTCGCCATGCACCCGAACGTCAAGAAGGGAATGGCCGCGATTCCGCTCTACGGTACCGTGGCGGCAGGCACACCGATCGAGATGCTCCCGGTCGACGACATGAAGGAAGCGCCGGCTCGTTACATCGACGACGACCCCGACGCCTTCCTGGTGCGCGTGCACGGGACGAGCATGAACCGGATCGTGCCGGATGGGAGCTATGCGCTCGTCTCCCCGAAATACCGCGAGGCGAACGACCGCGACATGTTCCTGGTGACGGTGAACGGGTACGACGCGACCATAAAGCACGTAAACGTCCTGGCGAACGGCGTGGAGTTGATACCAAACAGCTACGATCCGACGTTCCGCCCGGAGGTGTTCGATTTCGCCGATGTGGACGAGTCGTACGTGAAGATTCTCGGCAAGGTCGTGTGGTGGTGTGCCGAGTTCTGACAGAAAGGAGAGCATTCATGAATAGGAAACCAGTAATAGCGGCTGCTTTAGGCATCGTGCTCGCACTTGGACTCTACGCTTGCGGGAGCTCGTCATCTGCAAGCTCCCAGAGCGCACAAGCATCATCCTCTGCTGTTTCGAGTAGCAGCGCATCTGCAAGCGCGTCGAGCGAGTCAAGCGCGTCGAGCGGGGCGGCAATCGCTAAATTCGACGGCAGCGGTTTCTCGGATACTGGCGATGGGTCGTTTTACCTGAACGGCCCCGGCGGCAACAACGAGGACGGTCACGTGCTGCAAATCGCGTCCAGGAAGAGCATCACGTTCATGCAGATTGATGCTTGCTTCAGCAATGGCGACGGGTCTGTGGGAACCGTTTACATCGACGGCATAGAGAACATGAAGATGAACGCCGCCGCTAACGAGTACAGGACGATTATGAACCTCGAGGGCGACGCCCTCGCCCCTGGCGTCCATACGGTCGAATTCGTCCGGATGGAAGGCGACAACCCCGCTATATACAAGAAATCTCAGTACGAGATCATCGTATAGGGAAAAGTTCGCCCCCGCGCGTCCGGCAAGACAAATCGCGGGGGCATGAGCACCAACCGAATGAACGGAAGGCAAGGTGATTCTACCATGAAGGTAACCGGTAGCTCCATCCAGCAGATCGAGAAGGACAGGCCGAAGTCGAAGTGCCGCAAGTGGCGCTTGTGGGCCACCACCGAGCAGGGGCGCAAGTCCAAGAGGTTCACTGGGACGTACACTGAGGCCTCAGACGCCCTGAGGGCGTGGGTTTCCGAGCTGGAGGGAACAGTGCCCAACCCGGCCACGTTCGAGTCGTACGCGCGCTCCTGGCACCGCTGGCGGGTAGAGTCGGGCGATTACTCCCCCAACACCATGGCGGCGGAGGCCACGTCGCTGAACGCCGTGTGCCGCACGGAGATCGCCGGCATGAAGATGGACGAGATCACGCCCGAGATATGCCGCGAGGAGCTGCTGTGGCTCAAGACCCACCCACTGAGGGGAGACGAGTACAAGCCGTCGTCCATGGGCAAGTTCCACCAGGTGCTCTTCTGCGCGATGCAGCAGGCCGTGGACGACGGGAAGCTCGCCAGGAACCCCATGGCCTCCGTGAAGCGCCCCAGGGTGCGCGTCGAGGAGCGCGAGGCCCTCTCCCCCGACGAGCTGCAGCTGTTCCTGAACCGGGTCGACACCCTCCCCACGGACGGGAGGACGGTCGCGCTCTACCTCATGGCGTGCCTGGGCTTGCGCAGCGGCGAAGCCTGCGCGATGCGCGACGAGCAGTTCGGGAAGACGGCATCGGTCGATTCGACTGTCCGAGGCGCCGACGGCTCCATCGGAGAGCCGAAGAGCAAGGCGGGGATCAGGACGCTGCCAGTCCCGCAGAGGCTCGCGGACAAGGTCGGGGAATGGCGCTCGATAAGGCGCTCGGTCGGCTTCGGGGGCTCGGAGACGCTGTGCTGCAACACCAAGGGCGGCGTGATGACGACCAGCGCGATGGAGAACTGGTGGCGCAACACCGCGAGGGGCAAGATAGGCTGCGACGGGATGACGCTGCACCAGCTGCGCCACTCGAACCTGTCGATGATGGCGAGGCACATGTCGGTCTTCGACTTGCAGAGGTACGCCGGGTGGTCTAGCATAGCCCCAGCGAGGATATACGTGCACGACGACCTGGACGCGGTGACGCGCGCCGTCGAGATGGCTTGGAAGTGACCCATGGGGTGGTGCGTTCCTGGTGCGTTCGATCCCGTGCCGTGGTTTTCGACAATGGGAGGTTTCGCACGCTGACCTGCGATTATGAATTTCCAGTGTGGGAAGTGCCTTGAGAATGTTTCCCCAGGTGGGAAACGAATCGCACGGTATGCTAGAATTTGCGCTTTTCCATTTCCCCAGTTCAGAAGCTTGTTGTATGTCGGTTGGTGCGTTTTTGGTGCGTTCGGTCTTTTTTCTCTGCCAATTCTAGCGCATAAACGAGAAAAATCCCCCGCCGCCATGAGGCAGCGGGGGTATCCAATGGGCGCCCTAGCGAAGACAGCCGAAATTCCGATGGTTACTTGCGCCCATGTGGAGTCGATATGGCGGCGACCGCGAAGGCCGCGATTATGGCCGCGAGGCAGGAGATCGCGATGTTAGACACGCCACGCCACTCCCTCGTAGACCCAGCCCTGCGAGACGAGGCCGTCGCGCTCCTCTGTCCCCATAGTCCACAGGTGGTCGCCGGCGTTGGGGTTGAACAGGCGGTAGACCTCACCGCCCTCCTGGTTGACGAAGAACGGGACGCCCTCGTAGCGCCACCCTGCAGCCTGCAGGCGCTCGCACTCCGAGTAGTCGACCGTCCAGAAGTGGTCGATGGAGTTCGGGTTCAGCATGCGGAACACGGGGTAGCGCCCCGGGCAGGGAGCCGTGAACATCACGCCCTCGTCGGCCCAGTGCTCCTCGTTCACGAGCTTCTCGATCTCGGCCTTGCTGGTGGTGTAGAGGTGGTCTCCGCCGCCGTCGGGATGATAGAGCCGGCGTACCTCGCCGCCCTCGTTGATTACTGGCTTCAAGTCGTCCTCCTTCAACATGGGGATTTCTGCTGGCGGGATGAGCATGATGGTCCACCCGCCCGGGTTTGGCGTGACGGAGATCTCGTCTCCCGTCTGGTCGCCCGGCTCGCCGTACGCGTCGCCCGTCTCGGAGCAGTGCGCCCCGGCGTTCATGCCGTCTCCCAGGTGCAGCTCGACATGGCCGGGCTTCCACAGGACGTATCCGCGCTTCGGGTTTCCGTCGTACTCGACCGCCGTCCAGCCCGCCTGCTCGAACACGGGGATGATGGTGCCCGTGTAGCGCGTCTCGTCCGGCCCCCAGCCGACGTCGAATCCGGCGATGTGCGCCGAGTCCCAGATGAACGTGGCGCAGTCGCGGTCCTGGCCCCAGCGGCCCTGCATGTCCTGCGTGTAGCCGTGGGAGTCGTCGGCCGCGTAGGCCACCGCGTAGTTGCACATGTCCTCGACGCGGTGCGTGTACTCGACGTATCCTGAGCCGCCCGGAGCGCCGCCGTAGTAGGACGCGAACTCGGCGCGGTCGCCGTAGAACACGTTCACGTCGAGCGTGCCGCCGTAGCCGCCCAGGTGAGTGGTCGAGCTGTACTGGTAGCACTTCACGCACGGGAAGCTGCCGCTGCCCCACGTGAGGTCGGGGTCGTCCACGAAGCCGTAGACGCCCTCGTAACGGTACAGGTAGGACGCCATCCACAGCGGCCTGTTGGCGATTGGTCTGCAGTCTGCCGAGTTGACGAACGAGGCGCCCGAGTAGAACCAGGTGTTGCATCCCGTCTCGGCGGCTACCGTGTCCATCCACGACTGCGCCCACCCGATGGGCAGATCCAGCGCGTCCGCCTCCCAGTCGAGGCACATGAGCGCCTTGCCCACGTAGTCGGCCACGTGGCTGAGGAAGTGGATGGCCTCGCCGTAGGCGTCGCCCTCGTAGCCGTGGTCTCGGGCGTAGTGGTACAGGCCGAGCATCTTGCCCGACGAGAGCACCTGGTCTGCCTGGCGTCGGAAGTCGGGGTTCACGAAGCCGTCGCCGCCCGTGGCCTTGACGATCACGAAGTCGCAGTCGATGGCGGATACGTCGATGCCCGACTGGTGGCCTGAGATGTCGATACCTCTAAGCATCGGCTTCCTCCTTTTTATTCTCGAGTTCTGGTAATCCCGCCACGCTGGTCAGCAGCGACAGGATGCCCGCGAGCAGCGACGCGCTGCCGACGAACGCCCACTGCACGTCGCCCATGGCCGCGCTGGTGCCGATGGTCGCCACGGCTGTCTGCGCGACGGTCTTGATGGCGCGGATGCCGGCTGCCTTGCACCATTCCTTGATGTCGTAGTTCATGGTCTCACCTCCTACTCGTGGAGTTTCTCCATCTTGGCTTCCAGTTTGTCGTCGCGCTCCTTCAGCTCGTCGATGCGCTTGAATGCGGTATGCACGTCGCCTTCCAGCTTGAAGGTTCGCTCCATGACGTTGTTGTGCTTCTCGACCTGCTCCTTGAGGGCTCGTATGAGAGCTGTCTGCTCCGCGTTCTGCACCCTGAGCTCCTCGAACTTGTGGTTGTTCGAGGCGTTGGTCGCTACGTACGCCGTCACGACCGCGAGCGCGATGGTGACGATCGGTGAGATGAATGGCGTGAAGTCCATACTCGCCTTTCTGACGTTGGCTAGGGGACTTTCGAACACTTGTCCCCTAGCTTGATTGTCCTATCGGGAGGGCCGTTTGTGTTGGGTCTTTTCCGTCCTACAGGGAGTTCTTGCTGTATATCGCAGTACATACCACGCTTCCGGTACCCGATGACCCACCACCCGCTGCAACCCATACGTTCGTAGTAGAGCTTGTCGGCACCTGCATATAGCACGACCCGACCCATCCGCTTGTTGCGCAGTGGACCCAGCTGACGAACGTGTAACCGCTGACGGTTGGAGCCGTCACGCTCTTCGCCCTGCCGTTTATCTTGTCGACGGTGACGGTTACTGACCTGGCGACGACGAAGCCAGACGCCCCCGTGATTGCCTGTGAACTCCACGAGGCCCCGCCGTCCGTCGACTTGTAAAGCCGCACATTCCCGCCGCTATCGACCTGAAGGCGGTAAATGACACCATTGTGATCAACCTCTAACGAAGACCATGTATTGCCGTAGGCTATTGGATACGTGGGGTTGATGCGGGTGATCGTCATGCGACCACCCCCATAGCTACGCGAGCGTCACTCTCTTCCAGGCACTCCACGACAAGGGCGCGCCGAACTTCGCCCTGAACCAGACCTCCCCCATGTTGAACACGATCTGGGTAATGACCTGGTTGCTGAACGCAATCACAACGATGTAGCCGTATATCGCCGATGATGTCGGTTTGTTCGCTGTCATGCCGTTCGACGTGTAGTAGATGGCCGATGTCGTAAGGTCGTTGAAGTTCCCGGTTACGTAGCCTTTGTACACGAGCAAGTTGCCAAAATCCCTCGCGTCCAGGACCCTGTTGTTCCCCTCTTCCACGTACACGGTGCCATCCAGAACGAGCGATAGCTTCCCCGCGCTTGGGCAGTCTCTCCTGAAAGCCATTGACGAGTTGTTCGCCGCGTCTAACCCGTTGACAAACGTTCCGGTCTGCACGCCCCATTCCTGAGAGCCCACATGAGTGAACCCATCCCAATAATTCTTCGGAGTGTATTCGGGGTTTAATCGGGTGATGCTCATTTAAAGCACCCCCCCCGAGGCGTTTACGGCAAGATGCCTACCACGACGATACCGAATGTCGAGTTCGAGGCCAATGCACCAAGAGTCTTGAGCCACATGTTCTGAGAGGCGACTACGTATCCCACGGCGTTGTCCGAAGACACGATGGCTGGCTGTAAGTTCGTGGACATCGGGGAGAACCCGGAGCCGGTGTTTAACGCGCTCGTATGGTACACATCCATGTATGCAACGACCACTCTGCCATAACGCCTCCCCGAAACGTTCGATACGGAGTAGCCGCTCTTCGGCGTAATGGTCAGGCCGAGCTGTGACTGGTTCTTGACTGGGGTACTCAACGAGTTGAGTAGGTTCTCGGTAGTTGTCCAATACAGAGTCCCGCCATCCGCGAACGAGTCCATCGTGATGGCGTACCGCGCTGATGCCTTCTCGGGCAAATCCCCGGCCACGCCCTTCAGGTCCGACAGCTTCATGATGGGGTTGAGCCTGGTGATGGTCACTTAGACCACCGCCTTGCATGGAGTCGTGACGACCCCCCCCCGAGGCGGTTACGACAGCGTGAACCTCTTCCACGCGCCCCAGCTCCCGCCGCTGCAAGTCCTGTAGTAGACGGCTGGAGTCGATGTCCACGCTATCTGCGTGGCGTAGCCCGAGTTGTTGTCGAACCGCGTGACCATCACGTTCACCCAGGAGTTCGCAACGGGGGCGTTCGTCGGGTTGAAGCACGAGTAAAACCCGTTCGCGTTCAAGTCGTTCAGGTTCTTCTTCGTCTGCCCGTAGTTCGTGTACGTCATCATGCCGGTATGGGAGTGGCTCGACGCCGCGGCGTCTATCGCGCTCCTCCAGGCTGCAGGATGGCTCACAGATACCCGAGGCGTCCCGCTCGCGTCGATGTCCATTCGAAGCCCGTTGTACACGTTCGAGCCGTTCACGTTCCGAAGCGTCTCCAGCTGAACGCCCTCGTATCCATCGCTCAGGAACGGTCCCCTCAAATACCCGATTTCCATACCATCCATATCGCGGATGGAAACAGCCGTGGCCCAAATGTGAGAGGATACAGCGACGTCCCTCTTCACCGATGTCTCGATGACTGCGATCGGGTTGTTCCACTCCTGGGGGTTGATTCTCGTGATGGTCATCTAGCACCACCCCGTTAGGCGGCGCGTATGACCTTCCGCACGACGGCGTAGGGCTGCATGATTCGCATGGAAGACCCCCCCCCGTATTCTTTATCGCGTTATTCGCGTCGTCGTTCCACTCTCTACCGCGGACCATCTCGGCGCGATACGACCAAGTGCTCGTCGCGGTGCCGCCGGAGCCAGCGAAGTTGGTTCCTATCGAGTGCCTGTGCGATGGCAGCTCGTTAACGGTGATAGCGTGCTGTGGCTGGCCTCCTCGCTCGCCGACCACCGAGCCTCTACCATGCTGGCCGACAGGGAACTCTCCCCAGGTATTGATTGTATTTGCCCCGTTCGCCCCCTGGCCAACGGCGACGCGCCAGCGCAGGTCGGGCAGGTTGAACGTCGTGGAGCCATCCCCCGTCCCCCACGCGGTGCCTATGGCCGCGAACAGCTTGGGGTAAGCCGTCCTGCTCACCGCCGAGCCGTCGCATTCCAGGTAGCCGTCGGGGACGGTGCTCCCCGCGTAGTCGAGGATTGTGCCGACCGGCACGTCTAGCCTTGATTGCATGCTGCCTCCTTATTGTCCGTCGCAGTAGTAGTAAGCCGAGTTCGTGGGGTTGAGGACGAAGCACGGGGTCACGGGAAGGGTCGACTCGTCCGAGGACTCCGACCATCCAGTGCGGATGAACGTCGGGTAGCACAGCTCGTTGTTGAACTTCACCGCGTCGAGGAAGTTCACGTCGTTCTCGAACGTCGTGTTGCCCTCGAACGTCGCGTTCATGGCGACTTGCAGCCCCGGGCCAGTCGATACCGTCCCGATCGCCACGCCATCGCCGCCCTCGTGGAAGTCCATCAACGCGGCTATTGCAGGCAGCACGCTTTCCAGGAACGCCGTGTGCTCGAAGTTGTCCGAGGCCGTGATGCGCCATTCGGCTTGCTTGTTCGGCTCCTGGCCCGACCACGCCTCGACCGTGATGATGTTGCCGTCGACCGACTCGCTCCATGTCGGCGTGACAGCCGTGCCGTCCTTTGCGAGAGCTTTCGTCACCGTCTGCGTGTAGCCGCTCGGTATGTACCCGCCAACCTCGTACTTGGCGTATATGTAGGCGTACTCGCCTTCCTCGTCGTAGGTCGTGTCGTACACGTCGAGGACGCGGGAAACACGCATCGAGATCATCCGCAGGACGGCATCGTCGCCGTAGAAGTGGACGTGCTCGTTGCCGTCCAACGACACCACGTTTCGCCAGTTCCTTATGTTTGCAATTGATAGGTTGCTCGGGATGAGGTATATCTGGCCACCTGCTAGGCCAGACCCCGAGAAGACCTTCCACCAGTTCGACCCGCTGTCAACGGTCGGCCCGCATTTGACCGTGATGTTCCCCGTAAGGTTCGTGCATGCGCCGAGGCAGCATTCTGTGTTCGTGACCGATGCGGGAAGTGCAGGCGGTGGCGTGGTCATAGAAGAGCAGTCGTAGAAACAGTACCCTATGTCCACGACGTTCTGCGGTAACGAAGGAGCAGCCGTCAATGCGCGGCAGGAGTGGAAGCAGTGGTTCATGTCCGTCACGCTGGCGGGGATTGACGGGGCCGTGGTGATGCTCATGCAATTCGAGAAGCAGTAGTTCATGTATATCGGGCCGCTCGATAACTGCGGCACGCTTTCCATGAGCCTGCAATCTGAGAAGCAGTACTTGAGGCTGGTCACCGAACCGGGTATCTCGTAAGGCGCTGATTTGAGCGCCGTGCATCCGTAGAAGCAGTAATCCATGTTTGTGACGCCGGACGGTATCAACGGTGCGGTCTGCAACGCAGTGCATTTGTAAAACGTCGACGCCATGTATGTCGCTGTTGTCGGGAGCGTCGGTGGATTGACTAAGCTCGTGCAGTTCCTGAAGCAATTGTCTATTTGCGTCACCGTGTACGTCACGCCGCCGTACGTGACGGTGTTGGACATGTTTGCGTAGCTCGTCTTCGTCTTGTCGGCTGCCGCCGCGCTGACCCTATTGTCGCTTCCGAGCGTCGTGTACTTGTAATCGCCGATTGTGAAAGTGGCCACGTCACTCCTCGCTTCCTATCCATTGCAATCTCAAGTTTCCGCTAGGCATTTTTGTCCATTGCCAGTCCCCGACCCTCATCGAGCTGATGACGACCGTCCTGTCGATGTGAAGCTCCTGGCCGCTCACGTAAGCGACCTCTAGCTGCGAGTTGGCCCACAGGCCGATGTGCGGCTTGTCATCGACTATGCCGATGGAGATGTGCGCGCTCCGCTCGTCGCCTATGACGGCGCTCGAGCCGTACTTGCCGACCAGCACGCCGCCCCTGTACATGTAGACGCCGCGCTCATGCTGGCCGTTAACGGTGCCGATGTGCACCCTGTCCGACGTGCCGTCGAACATGAGGTCGAGGCCGTAGTCGGTCTGCATGATGTGCGATTGGAGGTAGTTCTGGACGGACTCGTCAACCGCGAACTCGTAGTATTCCGACAGCCTCGACTCGTCGGGGTCGAACACGTACGTGTAGACGGTGGACAGCTCGTACCACCCCTCCTCGGAGGGGTCCTCGTCGCCGACGGGCGTCACCGCCGAGTACGTCTCTGTCTCGGGGTCGTACTCGTAGTACGTCTTTGTCTCGACAACCTCCTCGTCCTCGGTCGGGAAGTAGGTGTCGGTTCGCGTGTAGTAGTTCTTGCCGCTGACTATCGAAGTGTCCTCGGTCGGGAAGTAGTAGCCGTGCTCGGCTATCCAGTTGACCGTCCCAACGACCTTCTCGACCTCTGACAGGCCGTATGCGGCGTACTGCGCTGATTGGTGGGCATCTGATGCCGATTGCGATGCGGCGTTGGCTGATTCCTTCGCCTCCTGCGCGGTTGCGGCGATTCCGTTTGCGGTTTCCAACGCTATCGCGGCGGATTGCTTCGCCTCGTTCATGGAATCGTAAGCGGCGGATGCGGAACGGTAGGCCGATTCCGCGTAGTTCGTCGCGCTCGCGGCCATCTGAGCCGCGCTCTCGGCCTTCTCGTCAACAACCTGGACGCTCGCCACGCCCGCGCTAGGATTCGAGATGTTCGAGTCGATTACGGCGCGCCCGTCGCGGATCGTGACGCTCACGGTGTCGCCTGCCGATGCTTCCACGGAGGAACGGCGCACGGGCGTCACGGAGTCGGCACCGGGCAGAAGCACCCACGCCTTGCCTTCGGAATCCTCCCCCATGTACTCGCACGGCATCGTCTGCTGGTCTACCCCGAGCGCCTTGGCTATCTTCGAGTCGATTGCGGTTCCCACCGCATCGGCGATGATTCCAGATGCGTCCGTCATGCCATCACCTCCATGCCCGATTTCTCCGTGACCTTCACGCCCCTGCCGCATTCGATGTTCTGCGTCATGACTCGCAAATCGCCCTCGATGCCGTTCGCGGCTTGCATGGCATGCACTACCGAGAACGGGAACACGTTCGGCCAGTACTCGCGCTCGTACGTGAACGTGCGGGTGATCGTGGATTCCTCGGCGAGCTTTCGCCGCGCGTACATCTCGAGCGACTCACCATCAACCAGCACGGGGGACGTGTCGACTTTATCGACCCAGCGTCCGCGCTGGGGGTAGCCGAGCATCGAGCCCTCGTCGGTGTTCTCTGCAACTGCCACTTCGCCGTCATCGACCGCGTAATAGCGGTTAGGGACGTCCACTATCGAGAAGTCATCGTCAACACCAGGAAGCAGCAGGCCCGCATTGGCATCGTCGAGCGCGAGCGCGGGGTCGGTCGGCTTCGCCATGACCGTGATGCGGCCCAGGCCGTCTATCTGCATGCACCAGCCTGCGGCGTTCAGCACCGTCCAGGCAGCTTCCAGGTACGTGCAGCCCACGTCGAACACCACATCGTCCACGAGCGTGAACGAGCCGTCGACGCTCACGGGCGCGGGCGTGCATTCGCGCAGGATTCCCGCCACGTAAGCGGCCCCGTCGCACGACGCGGGCGCGTAGGCGCCGCGAGGCATGCGCCTGTCGGCTGCTGGCTGCAACGTTGACCTGCCGCGCGCCTTCACCTCGCACGCGCCCCTCTGCGTCCGCGCCGAAATGCGCTCGAACAGGAGCGTGGCCATCGCGATCCGCTCGATGGAGTCCTGCTCGGCGACCATGTAGATGCGGTACCACGCCGACTCGAGCGAGCCGACCAGCGCCATCTCCCCCGTTTCCAGCAGCGGGACGTCGCCCGTGCAGTCGCGGTCGATGGAGACCGAGCGAACGCCCTCTAGAGCGCCCGCATCGCCCCATGTGGACGGGTCCACGCGCTGGACTTCCCATCCAGCGGAGTAGCCGCCTAACCAGTCCGTCATTCTTCCTCCTCGACGTGCGCCTCGAAGTCGGCGGTCAGTTTCATGGCGGTGACGGCGATCGAAGCGCCCACCGCAGCGGAAGTGCACGCGGCGTCAAGCCCGTCGACGTCGGCGTTGCACTGGAACGCGCCGCCGTCTGCCGTGCGGCAGAAGCACGCGCCCGGATGCTCGCCCATCTTGCGCAGCGCCCCGAGGGTTTCTGAATCGAAGCGCAGCACGTTTGTCTTGTAGCTGCCCTTGGAGATGACAGCCTTGTCGTAATATCCGTTCACGGAACCGTCGACGTGGGAACGCGCCTCGAAGTCCTTAGAGTATGAATCGGACAGCTCGAGGTCATACGGCAGCTCGACCGACCCGCCGTCCCAGTCGAAGCGCAGGGCGTCCACCGGCAGCGAGTACTCGAAGTCGGCGAACTCCACGTCGCCGTCCTTGGTGCGAACCGCCACGCGGTACGACGAGTCGCCGAACGGGGCGTACGGGTCCACTAGGTTGTCCGTTGCCGATAAGTCACGCGCTACGAGCACGTAGCCCGTCCACGTCTTGCGGTAGACGTCGTGGACGTCGCCCGACGCCCATCCAGTCGGTTCCGCCAGCTCGATGGTGGCAGACCTGTTCTCGGCATCGACCGATACGGTCACGCCGTTCGGCACAGGCGCCTGGCGCGCCCATGCGACCGTGAAGCCGCATTCCACGACTTCTGATGTGAGGCCAGCCACGGGCTCGACGGCCTGCACGGAGAGATCGTACGAGCCGTTGTCTATGAGCGCGAGGTTCTGCGGAAGCTCTATCTGCGCCATCAGGCACTCGCCGTCAGCCGCATGCGCTGCAAGCTCGGCAGCGGCCTCGGTTTTCGCTGTCAAGGCGTTCGCTATGGCCAGCTCCGATTCGGCTGTCATCTCGTACCAGCCCTCGGATGACGGATCGTCGCCCTCCTGCGGCTCCACCTCAACGTAGGCTTCATCGACAAGCTCGTAGTACGTCTTCTCTGGGTCCGCTTCGGTGTCGGTGGACAGTTGGTACTCGGCGGCATCGACCGCATCGTCATACGCCGTCTCAGCGGCTGTCACGGCATCCGATAGCTGTTCGCGCAGCAGCGTGTCAGCCCATGTCGCGGGCGTCCACGCCACGGCCAGCGCCTCGGTCCACACCGTCGTCCCTGCGAGCTGGTCAGCGTCGCCGTCGGGCGCGTTGAGCGTCACGCCGCGCGATGTCAAAGTTGCGAGCAGCCTGGAACCAGCGGTGTCGGTGTAAGCCTCGAAAACGGCGGGCTGCGCGGTCAGGGAAGACGAGCACGCGCACTCGCATGCGGGCGCTTCCGCTATGCCCACCGTCACGGCGTTGGATGACGTCAGGCCGCCGCCGCATCCTGCTGAAACGTAGAACGACAGAGACGTGGCATCGCCGTAACGCTCTGGCGGGATTATGGCGTGGCAGATGCTGCCCGTGCCCTCCTCTATCGCCACGAGCGCGTTGCCGTATGGGTGGATATGCCATTCTGCCTGGGGCTGTTCGCTTCCCACCGTCCAGTAGCACTCGATTGACTCGCCGCGTGCGACTGCGGAAGGTGCACTTAGAACCACCTCGCTCGGCGCGGCGAACGGCGTCACGCTCATGGGCGCGCTGTAGCCGCTCCACACCTTCTCGGTTCCGTCGTAGCTCGTGCGCGCGGCGATGTAGTAGGTGGCGCCCTCTTCAAGGTCGCGCAAGTACAGCGTTCCCGTGTAGGCCCAGTCGTTCGATTGGCTCGCGGCGTCCTTCCAGTTGAACTCGGTGGACGCTGGCGGCGCCGAGGACTCCCAAGCGTCGGGGTCCTTCGACCACGACACCTCGGTCGCCGTCCTGTCGCCGCTCCAACCCACGACCACGACGGCGCTCTTGCCGTCGCTTCCGCCAGTAACGGACACCAGGCCGCACCGGACGTCGGCGGCGGCCGATGCCGATGGCGTGGCGAAGCTGGCCGTCTTGGAATACGGGCTGTACGATGTCGCGCTGCCAGAAGAGAAGTAGCGGCGGGCTCGCACGAAGTACGTCGTTCCTGGCGTCAGGCCGCGAAGGTACACCGTCTGCTTCTTCGGCCAGTCGGTGTCGCCCGTGACCGGTGCCCACGTCGCGTTCAGCAGGCTAGGCTGCTGGTTGCTCCACCAGGCGTCCTCGTCTGGGCTCCAAGTTACCTCGGTGCCGGTGTTGTCGTTGTCCTCGTCTATCCCGATGACAAGCGTGGCAGACGTACCGCCCGTGTCGCTTGCAACCGATGCGATGCCGCACGAGTCATCTACGGCTGATTCGGTTGCGAACGAGTACGTCGAGCTGTAGCCGCTGTACACCGTCTCGTTGTCCTGCGTCCTGTAACGGCGCATGCGCACGTAGTACGTCTTGCCGCTGGTCAGCCCCGTGACCGAGACCGTGCGGCTCTTCTTGTACTTCGTGGACGCCCTCACCGTGTCATCGCCCGTGAACGTGGCCTTGCTCGGCCCGCTCGTGGAGTTCCACGCCGACGGGTCATCCGACCACGAAATCTCGCAGCCCGTGTTCGATGTCGAGTCGGTGTAGCCCATCGCCACCGTCGCGCTCGTGCCCGTCTTGGCAGGCTCCACTCCGATGATGCCCACCGTGGCCGTGCAGACCAGCGGCGGCTTCGCCGTGTAGATGCAGTCTGCGCGCTTGGCCTCGCCGTAAACCGTGAAGTTGTCGGCGGTCGACTTGATGCGGTAATAGACGTACTCGCCGAGGTCTGGGTCGACCGACCCGTACGAGTCGTACAGCGCCTTGCAGTTCCCATCGTCACGGGCTCCGCTGACGTCGGACCAGGTGCCCGACCACGCGTTGTTCTTGTAACGGCGGCGCTGCAACTGCACGTTGCCGGTGTTCGCGCCGACCGAGACCGCTACGCGAATCCTGCCGGACGATGACTTGCGGTCGCACGTTATGCCCGTGATCGTAGACGGCGACGGCATGGCCACCTTGCGCTCCGCGTACACGGCGTTCTTCTTCGCGGGGTTGTCGCCCTTGATTCCGCGCGCGTACGCCCAGCATTTCAGGATGACGAACTTGCCTGAATCCAGATTCGTGATATAGCCCGACACATCGAAGGTCTTCTTCCACTCGGTCTGGCCAGTGGCAGACCAGTCCATCAGCGTGGCTTCCTTGCCGTCCTGCTTGCGGATGGACACGCGGATCATGGTGTCGATGCGCTCCATCGTGTCGTAGTCGGTCGACTTGCTCTTTACCGTGACGGTGGCCTTCGCGCTGTTCGTGTCGTACGTCCACGCGACAGTCGGCTTGTCGGGCAACGTGAACGTGAAGCTCGCCGCTCCCGTCCACGGCCCGTAGAGGCACTTCCCGTTGTTCGCGCGCTTGTGGTAACCACGGACCCATGCGGTCATCTTGTCGACCGTCTGCTCCGTGTAGGGGTAGAACGCGCGCCGAGTCAGCGAGGTGTTCTTCCACGGGTTGAAGTTGCCCTTGAACTCGCCGTACGTCTGGCCGTTGGATGTCTCGTTCGCGCCGATGTAGTCATCGTCGGTTATGTCCGCCCCGGGTTTCTCGATGCACCACTCGACCTGCTGGCCGGTGAACGCGGCGGGTCCGCTCGTCGCGCCCGATGGCTGCTTCCACGATGCGCGGAACGAGTTCACCTCGCGCTTGATCGCCAGGCCCGTTGGTTTCTTCGACGGCGTGACGTAGCTGTCAGCTATCGCGGGGATGCTTATCGACGTGTGCGTGTTGCCCGTGTGCCCCTTCGCGGATGCGGTGAACTGCAGGGACACGTTCTGGCTGTACTCGGTCTTGTCGAACGTCTTGTGGGCGTTGGCTCCCGCCGGGTACCATCTCGTGCCCCACCACTCGACGTGCGTCTGGCTGCCCGAGAAAACGCTCGTGCCGTTGGACGTCAGGGACACGCTGATGCTCACGCGCGAATCATCGTCCTCGCTGTCGTAGTCGTTGACGTAGAGGCTGAATCGGTTCAGCCTCACGGTGTAGCTCGACGACGAATTGGACACCGTGTAGTCGAACTCGACTCTGTACATGCCGTTGCCCTGCGTGAACGGGCATTCCAATGTGATGTACGACATCTATGCCTCCGTGTTCAATATCGATTCGAGCCTGCGCGCAACGTCGCGCGCGAGCTTGTTCGCATCGTCGCCAGCGTCGTAGTTGAGGTTCACGGTCACGTTCGCGCCCGTGCCGACGAGCGACTTGAGCTGCGAGAGCGGTGCAACCACTTCGGGCTCGCTCGCATCGCCAACGCCGATGAGCCTCGGCGAGTTCGCCGGGAAGATGCCGCCGGATGCGTACCACTCGATGTTCGGGAGCAGCATGCTCCCCAGGAAGCCCAGGTCCGTGTCGACCAGGCTTACATGTGGTGTCGGGAAGTGTATCGAGCCGATCGCCTCGGTGATCCTGTCGCCGATTCCCGTGAAGAACCCGACGATCTGGTCGGGGATGCCGCTCACGAAGTCCTTGGCTTCGTTGATCGGGCCCTCTATCGCGCTCTTCACGTCATCGAAGGTCGTTTGGACGAACCCGACGAATTCCTCGAAGCCGTGGATGGCGTCGCTGATTGCGTTCGCGGCGGTCTCGACGGTCTCGGATGCCACCTCGAACGCGAATCCTATCCCTTCGCACGCCGTGGCCGTGGCCTCGGCTATCATGGCGACCACTGGTGCCAGCGCCTCGATGACGGGTATGAGCCCGTTTATCATTCCGCCGACGGTCTCGCCGAAGCTCCTGGCGTCGAGCTGCGGGCCGTCGCCGAACGCGTTGCCCACCGCCTCGGCTATCGGCTCGAACGCGGCTGCGAACCCCTCGAAGTCGATGGAGCCGAGCAGCCCGTCCATGAACTCGCTGACCGTTTCCTGGATGCCCTGGAACGCCGGAACGATCACGTCGGACAGCAGCGTCGAGAATGACTCGACCAACGGGGCGAATATCTCAGCTCCCGTCATCGTGATGTTCTGCATCGCGATGTCCATCTTCTCGGATGCGGTGAGCGTGTCGTTGTACACCTGGTCCAACGCGCCCGCGCTGCCCTCGGTGATGGCGGCGTACATCTCCTCGAAGTCGAGCTGGCCGCTTTTCGCGGCGTCGTACATGGCGATACCGGCACGCGAGCCGAACAGCTCGATGGCGTCAGCGCCCGTGATGGTGCCGTCCTGAACGCCCTGGATGAACTGCTCGAAGCCCTCCTTGGCCGATATCCCCTCCTTGTTCCATTCGGCGACGCCCTTCTTCATGCCCGCGAGCACCTGCGAGCTGTTGACGCCCGCCTTCTCGAAGCTCGCCAGCAGCGCGATGCTCTCGTCGGTGGAGAAGCCCAGCTCGCGGAAGCTCGCGGCGTTCGCCGTGACGTTCTGGGCGAGCGTCGACACGCTGATGCCCGATTGCTGTGCCGCGACGGTGAGCGTGTCGAGCACATTCGAGTACTCGCTGGCGTCGATTCCCGCGTTGTTCATCATGCGGGTGACGTCCTGGATGGCCGCCGTCGCGTCCACCCCGTTCACCTTGGCGTACTTCATCGCCGCTTCCGATGCGGCCTCCAGCTCGTCGCCCTGCAAGCCGAGCCTGGTGTTCAGCTCGCCTACCGCCGAGCCTATGTCGCCGAAGTCGCCCACGACGCTCGCGGCGACGTCCTTGTATACGTTGGTCAGCTCCTTGGCGGCCTCGCCGGTGGCCCCGGTCGCGATGATGACGTTGTTCGCGCCCTCCTCGACCTTCGCGTACGCGTCGAAGCCAGCCTTGCCGACCTCGGCGATGGTCGCCACGATCGCGGCGGGGACCACGAACTTCGTCATCGCCCCCGCGAGCGCGTCGTTGAACGCGACGCCGGCCTGCGAGCCGAAGCCCGACCCCATCGCGGTGCCGTCGACCGCCTTCGCCGCGCTGCTCGACACCTCGCTGCCGAAATCGTCTGACAGCTTCGGATACAGCGTCAGGTAAGCGGTGGCCAGCTCGCTAGCCATCTTCGCCTCCGTTCTCGGCGATGAGCGACCCGACGAATTCCATCATCTCGTCAACGCCCATGCGGACGCTCTGCCCGTCATCGCCGTCTTTCTCTGGTATCGGTATCAGGAGCCTCGGCCTCGTGGACTCGTCGCTGGACGCCTTGGAGTGCGCCCAGTTCCACTCGTGCAGGTGGTGCTCGATGAGCGCCAGGAGGCAGAGCTCGGTTGTCCACTCGTTCAGCGGGTCATCTGCGACTCCGCACCTCGAGTCCCTGGGGAGGTTTGCGGCCAAATCGGCGGCATGGAGAACCGTGTAATCGGAACCCATGCCGTCGAGATTCAGGCCGTAGTACTGCTGGAAGTCTGCTCGCAGCTTGTCCTTGCGGTTGCGCAGCAGGAACGCGAGCCTGGCTAGTTTTTTGCCCCGACCGCCTCGAAGAAGGCGGTGAGCCACCCGCCGAACTCCTCGTCGCGGGATTCCAGCTCGTCCATGAGCGAGTACCGCTTGCCGCCGAACAGCATGCGCATGATGCGCGCGTTCACCACCAGCTTCTCGGAATCGTCAAGCTCCTCATCGCTGATGTCGCCCATCGCCATGATGAACTTCTGGCTCGTGAGCACGGACGGGTCGTACTCGACCTCGACCCCGCGCACCTCGACGGTCTTCCTGCCCTTGTCGGCCATCAGCGCCCCCTATTCGGTCGTTGTGGTCGTGGTTGTGGTGTGCACGTCATCGGGCGTGTAGTAGACGTCGTAGCTCGTCTTCTCGCCCTCGTATGCGATGGCCGTGAACTTCATGCCGTACCCGAGCGGGTCGGAGTCGCTGTGCGGCACCTCGTCGGTGCTGCCGAGCTGCGCCTTCGGGATGACGCTCAGGTGGACGCGCCCGTCGCGCAGCTTCTCGGCGATGATGATGGAGTGCATCTCGTTGAACGACGCGCCGTCGTGCACGACCACGGCGTTCTCGTCATCGCCGATGACGTTCTCCGTGCCGTAACGCAGCCTCCACACGGCGACGTTCTGCTCGATCGGCTTGAACGAGTACGTCTCCTTGCGTGATGTTGTCTGCGTCACGACGATCGCGCCGCCCCATGCGGCGAAGTCCTTCGTGCTGTTCTCCTCGGCGTTGCTAACGTTGGAGTCTTGCGACATGTAGCCGAGAGCGACGAACGCGGGGTCGATGGTCACGTTGCCATCGGGTGCCTGCTTGTCGGACGGCAAATCTGTGCCATAGGGCGCGACGAGCACGCCTCCAGTGGCCAGAGGCTTCATCGCGGAAACCTTGCTGGAATCAGGGTTTGCCATGATTCCCTCCTATTCTCTTGGATGGTCGCGGCTATGCGCCGCAGTAGATTTCGACTGCGAGCACGTAACGGGGGAAATACCCGTTGACCTGCTCGGGGTAGTAGGATTTCTGCACCTCGGCGCTGAACACCTCGTCAACCGCGTCAGGCATCCTCAGCATCGCCATCACGGTGTCCTCGGTCAGTTGCTCGAGCGCGAGCCTGTCGCGGTCCCACACCTGCATGGTGAGCGACGCGTGGTCATCCACCTTCGTGACGGAACCGCCCGCCCGCTCGACCGTGACGAACGCGTCGGGGCGTTGGGCTGGCACGTTTGATGACACCGGCACCGCCAGCGCCGATGACAGGTGGGAAATCGCAGTTTCGAGCACGTTCATGCCGCCCTCCTATCTCGCGTGCCTTTGGAATATCGCGGGGTCGACGTTCGCCGTGCGCCTCGCGTGGCGGTCGTACGTATTCACGAACGCGTGGGCGCGTTTCTGCCCATGGGTTCCGACGCCGCTGCGGAACTCGCCGCGCTCCTCCGAGTTCATCGACTCGGCGATGCTGTCAGCGTGGCCCTTGAGCAACGACGTTACCCAATCGGATTTCAGCACGTCGGCTGTAGCGCCCTGGTCGATAGCGACCGACTCGATCTCGCCGATGCGGAACGTGCAGAGGCTAGCCATCTTTCATCGCCACCTCGACAATCCTGTTCCTGATGCGGAACGGCCTCGCCATCTGGCCGTCGGGGGTCGCCTTCGGGTCGCCGACGACCGAATACCAGGCCGTATCGCCAGGCACCATGACCTGGCACCCCCTCAGCGATGACGCGTCCGATTTCGGCCATACGCACGTGTATGCGACAACCGTTCCCTGCGGCCTGTTGGATTCGACCGAGTTCAGGGTTGCGCCAGCCTGCACGAGCACGTCAGATACCGTCCTCGGCTTGCTCCACGTGACGATGGCGTTGCCGAGCGCGTCCTTCCCGCTTGCAACGGGCGACCTAACGCTCACATCCACGCCCCTCATTCCGACCAGCCCCCGAAACGCGCGAGGCCGAACCCCGACATGTTGTCGCCCATCAGCGAGAGCAGCAAATCCAGCTCGTCATCGCGGATGCGCATGTCCGAATACGGCTGCGCGAAAGCGAACGTTTCCTGGAAGCCGCCCTGCGACTGCGAGTAGGACGTGATGCCGTCGGGCAGGTCCATTTCGGAGCCGCCGGTCTCGCCGAGCACGCGGTGCACCATGTCGATGCACACGTCCGAGAGCGCGCTCGCCAGCTCTTGCCCGGGGGTCTCGGGGACCGCTGAGCCGCGCATTGACAATGCGGCGTCTATCTTCCGCGACGCCTTCGCCAGGTAAGCCGACAGGCGGGCATCGGTGACCACCGTGTCGTAAACCAGGCGGTACGCCGCGCTGTCGGCGTAAGCCATAGTTACCCCCTTGCCGCCTCGATAGCCGCGATGAGGTCGGCCTTCCTCGGCTTTTTCGGGATTTCGATGTTCTCCTCATCGCAAATGGCCGCAAGCTCCTTCACGGTCAGCGTGGCGAGCGGGGGCGATGCCTTTGCGGTTGCGCCCCCCTTCGCCGGTTCCAGGTAGCCCATCTTGGCTAGTTGGCGGGCGGCTTCCTCCGTCCCGCTGAACACGTCGCCCTCGAACCACACGCGCCCCGTGTTGGTGTGCCTGAACGACCGTATGACCCTTGCCTCTACGATCATCTGGCACCTCCCGACTAAGCCGTGGTGGTCGTGGCGTCGTTGATGGTTGCCTTGACGATGTAGTCGGTGATCTCGGGCAGGAACGTCGCGCCGCGCAGTGCGTACGTGGTGACGGAAGCGCGGTCGTAGTCCACGTCGTGATGCACGCCGACAAGTCCCAGTTCCTCGGTCTCGTACGAGAGGCCCGCGTTGCCGAGAGCGCCGAAGTCCATGCCGTAGACGTGGATGTTCTCGACGGGGGTCACGATGAACGAGCCCTCGCTGACCTTGTTCGTGAGGATGACGTCCTGGACGCCCAGGAAGTTCTCGAGGTAGGAGAGGCCGAACGCGGTCTGCATGGTGATCTCTGCCTTGCCGAGGTATTCGGCGGCATCCTGGCGGTTGACGAAGTGGACGATGCGGCCCGGTTCGTCGCCGTTGGTCTCCATGGTGTCGCCCAGTACGGCGTCGGCCATTGCGAGCGCGGCTTGGAGGCCGTCGCCGGATGCGGTGCCGGTGCCGTTGGAGGACAGAGCCGAGAAGAAGTCATTCAGGATTGCAGCGCGCAGCTGCGAGATCATCTTGCGGTCGGAGCGCAGGACGGCGTTCTCCACGTTGCCCTTGAGGATCGCCTGGCCAGTCGATTCCTTGGCGTACGGCTTGAACTCCATGGAGCCGACAGCCGACTTGGTGAGCGTGTACTTCGAGCGTGCGATGAAGTCGCCCTCGATGTATGCGGAGCCGGAGCTGCCGTCGGTGGTCGTGGTGTTCAGAAGCGAGCCGCTGATGCTGTACTTGTAGAGCGTGGTGCCAGCGGGCAGCACCTCGACGGGGAACAGGCCGAGGATTTCGGCGAAGCGGTCGTATTCCTGGCGGAAGTTGGCGATGAACTCCTGGTCGAGAGCGGCCACCACTGCGGCCTTGTTGATAATGTTGTCATGAGCTGCCATTTTCAAACCTACTTTCTTGTCTGAGACGCGATGAGTTCGGCGCGCATGCGTACCCGCTTCGCGGGGTCCTTCTCCGCTGCGATGTCCGATTCCGTGATGGATGCGGACTTGCCTTCGCCCTCATCGCGTACGTTCGGGTATTTCGAGACGCTTTCCGCGCGTTCGGCGAGGAACTTCGCGTTCTCCTCGACGTCGCCCGCCATTCTTGCGAGCATCGCGGGGTCCACTTTGTACTCTGCTGCTGCGGCGTCGATGGCTTTGCGCCTGTCGACGTCCGCTTTCAGCTCCTCGTACCTTGCTTTCCAGCCGTCGCGCTCTTCCTGCGCCTTTTCCAGGTCGGACTTCTCCGCCTCCTTGAGCGCATCGTACTTCTCGGCCTTCGCCTTCCATGCGTCGGCCTCGGCGTACTTGGCTCGGAGCTCTCGCTTCTCGCGTGCGACGAGTCGGTTGAATTCCTCCTGGGTGAACTGAGAACCATCCGCGGATTGGTTCTCGGTTTTGCCCTCGCCTGCGGCCTGTGCCGTCGGCTCGGTGATTCCCTCTTGCGAGGTGGCCTTGCTATCGGACATTTCTGCCCCTTTCCCGCGCCCTAGCGCGTAATCGGCGCACGGTATCCCTCCCGTGCGGTGAGTGGGTCGCCCGCCCGTCGACGGGCATGAAAAAAGCGCCCCGTGGGACGCTTGATTCCATGTTTGGTTTTCGGCCTAGCGCATGTGGCCGCATTCCACGCGGGTGTCGGCGTACACGCGCACGCCCGACTTCTCGCACTTGATGAAGAAGCCGATGTCCTCGCCGCACGACTCGACCTTCCCCGTCTCGCGGTTGAACCTGATGTCCTTCCACTCAAACCATGGGAACTTGAGCACGTCGAACAAACACGTGCGCACCAGGCAGCAGCCGAGGCCGCCGCCCTTCACCTGCAACGTGTAGGTCCCCGCGTCGCGCTTCTCGCGCAGGTTGTCGGCCTCGTAGAAGCGCCACCCGCTGCCGACACCGTAGAGGCACGTCCTGCCGCTGCCCTCCTTGGCGTGGCGGTTCACGTACCAGCCCATGCAGACGTCGGCGTCGTGTTCAAGCAGGTTTGCGAGCGCGTCTTGCGGGAGCTGGATGTCGCCATCCACCATCAGCAGCCAGTCGTAACCGCCCGATATGGCCTTGGCCGCGATGCGGTTGCGCTGCATGTCCACCCCGTAGCCCGTTCGCACGTGGTAATCCCATTCCATGCCGCACTTGTCGAGCGCGTCGACAGACGGCTTGCATGGCGGGTCGTGCTCCTTCGTGATGTACGGAACGGCTATCAGCAGCTTCACAGCAGGCTCCTAACAAGCTCGATGACGCGCTCCGTGCTGTGGCCGTCGCATGCGCTAGCCACGCGCTCGAGGCAGTCGCGGTCAGCCCAGCGCATGCCCGTGACGCAAGCCGATCGGAGGAGCCCGAGGAACTTGCCCTCGTTGCCCTCCACGGCGATGTGCCGCGAGCTGTACTGATGCGGGTACTCCCAGTACATGCCGCGCGATTCAAGGTACGGGTCATCGAACGTCGCGGTTAGCACGCTCGGCTTGCCAAGCACGTAGCCGTCGAACAGTATCGAGCTGAAATCCGTGGACAGCACGTCGCAGTCGATGAGGTACGGCGTCGACGGCTCCATGTTGCCGACCTCGATCACATGGGCGTATCTCGCGCCCTTGAGCAGCGGCCCTTGGTGGATGTGGCGCTTGACCACGAGCACCTCGTCATCTTCCATCATGGAGTCGAGCATCGCGTAGTCGATCCGCGGCGTGCGCGGGTCGTACTTCGCGCGGAACGTCGGCGCGTAGAGGTACGCGCGAGCGAACTTCGCCAGGAACGTGTCGCCGTCGCCCTTCGACTTCCCGAAGTAGGCGTCTGTGCGTGGCATGCCGAGCGGCAGGCACCGCTCCACGGTGATTCCCGACGCGCTTGACGCGAACTCACGCCCCGCCTCGCTCGAAACGACGTAGTAGTCGACCAGCCCGCACCGCTCGGGCGTGAACTGGCCGCGCCGCTGGTCGTTGCCGTACAGCTTGCCGCCGGTCAGCCCGTGCGCGATCATGACCACCGTCTGGTTCGGGCGCTTGCTCGTGATGAACTCGTCGGTGACGATGACGTCCTCGAGCTGTCCCGACATGCTGCCGAAGCCGCGCTTGATGAAGCGTTTCGGGCCGTCGTAGGCGTTCCAGACAGCCGTGATGTTCTCGCAACGGCCCAATGGCCGCGCCGAGTTGAAGAGAACGGTCATGTCAGTGCATCCCCTCGTTCTGGTAGCGCATAGCGATCGTTATCTCGTTGAACGATGACCACTTCCTGTCCGACTTGCCTTCCGATACGAGCTTCGCGTGCTGCTCCCTGGCGGCGTCTATGCGCTCTTGCAGGTCCTCTGGTATTTCGCCCGACTTTATGAGGTCGGCTGCGTCGTAGTAGTTGTCCTCGAAGCCCTTGCAGGCGTCGACAACCCATGCGGGCATCTCCTTGAATGTCGGAACCAGCTCGCACGAGCAGTTTAGGTGCCATGCGTTTTCGGTCACTTCCTCCTCGAGCCGCTTCCCGCCGTAGTTCCAGTAGCTCTCCATCGACTTTATCTGGCAGAACGCGCACGGGTTCTCGCTCGTTGGCATCGACGTGTATCCGTCACTCCACTCGTCAGCCGCGCTGTTCTCGGCGATGGTCTGCCGCCCGTAATCACGCACGGCACCCTGGACGCTCTGCGTGAGGAACGATTTCACGTCGCCCGAGAAATCGCCCTTCGATACGTACTTCAAGTCGCGCTCGACCTTCCACAGCGCGCCAGTGGCTGTCGTGGCCTTGTACTCGCCCCTCACCTTAGACACCGCCCTGCTCTGGTCGTAGAACTCGGCGGCTGCTACCGCCGCGACCTTCCCGAACTTGTCGGCTATGAGCGGAAGGTAGATGGACAGGTCGAGCAGCAGCGATTCGAGGCTCGACTTGTCGAGCTTGTCCCATATCCTATCGATGGCCCTCTTCACGCTGGCGTCTATCGTCGCGTTTCGCCGCGCGTAGGCGTCGAACTGCTTGCGGGTGACGGCCATCACTCACCGCCTTCTGACTGCTCCACCGCCTGCGCGAGCATTGCGTCGAGCGTCTGCGATGCCGTGTAGCTGTCGCGCGCCCTGCGAACCCGCATGATATCGGCCTGCTCGAAGCCGACCCGCTCCAACGCGAGGTCGGTGTCGGCCAGCCATGGGAACGCGCTGATGTTCTTGAGCGTCGAGTCTGCGAGCTGCGAACGCGACGGCATGTCGGGGTCGAGGAAGTGCGCCGTGACAGTCTTCTGCTCGTCTGTGAGCTTGTCCACCGTCGTGTTGCCCGTCACCGCCATCATCATCAGCGCCATGCGCGTGAGCGTGAGCGTGTCGGCCTGTATATCGTCCTTGGCGGCGATCACGAGCCCGTTCGCGGCGGCGGCCATCGCGTCGGATGACGTGTAGTGGCCCGTGTCAACGAGCGAGGACATGGGAACGCCAGTCGCGCCGCAGAACTGCCCAGCGTAGTATTCCAGCTCGTCTATGAACGGCTGCGGGCTGTTTCCGCTGAACTGCCGCAAGTCTGGCACGTTGCCCTGCTTGTCGCGCGTGAACAGCATCAGCGAGTCGATGTAGAACTTCGGCTTGTTTTCCACCATCGCCTTGAACTGCGCCTCGGTCAGCCCGAGCGCGGCGTACTTCGGCATGGCGTAGAAAGCGCCGGACAGCTCCATGTGCCAGGTCGTGCGGACAGCCGCGCGCGTCAGGCTCATGACGGACTTCGTGATGCGAGACTGGCCGAACGGCTTGGTCCCGGTCGACTTGTGCACGAATGCGTACATCATGCACTCGTCGTGAGGCAGGTCGTGCACCGTCGCCGCCCACTTGCCCTGGCCGATCAGCTCGAGGACGGTCACGCGGCCCTTCTCGTAGAAGTTCACCTGGACTGGCACCAGCTTCTTGCCGGTCCACTTCGTGCGGCCCTGCCTTGCCACCGCTATGCCTGCGCCGACCTCACCGCTGTCGTAGTTGCCGTCGGGCTCGGCCCACGCGGTCTCGGCGCTGTGGAAACGAACCTGCGGCAGGCCGCCAACGCTGTTTACGCACGCGAACATAACGCCGTGCATGAGCTTCGAGTCGTTGTAGCGGGCGTACGCGCTCGCCAGGTTGTTCGCCTTGAACGCCGACTCGAGCACCTTGTCCGTGTAGCCGTCCTCGAACACGAAACCGTCGAACCGCTCACGGTCAGCGAGGCTCGACACGGCGCGTTCCGGCCAATGGCACACGAAGTCGTTCGCAAGGTAGCTCGACTCGACGGTGATGCCGAAATCGTCCACCTCTATGTCGCCCTCGTAATAGGCCCGCAGGACGTTGTTGCGCCCGCTAACGGACCGCCGCACCTCGAGCAGGCGCTGTACAGTCGCCTTCTGCTCGGATGACAGGCCGCGCGCATCCGCAAGCCCCTGGAAATCGTAGTGGCTCATCCTACTAGACCTTCCCTTCTCTGGTCGCGTTTGGTGGTCATCGCCTGCCATAAGGCGAGAGCACACGCCTCTATCGGCGTCGCCTCTGCCGAGTCGGTCGCCTCGAAGCCGTAACCTCCGCCGCTGCCGATCTTGCGCCTGCGGCATTTCGTCGCTGATTCATCGAGCATTTCCTGGCCGCCGTGCGCGAGGTCGTGCGACTCGACGGCGTTCACCAGCATCGAGCACGCCTTGGCGACGTCCGTGCTGCTCGGCGTTACGATCTGCGCGGGAGCGAACCCCGCGTTGTTGAGCTCTGCGACGAGCGCGCCGCTGTAGCTGCTGCCGTCAACGACTATCGCAGCCGCATCGCCCTCGCGCGGGACGAGCCATTCTGTGAACCACCCGACGCCACCGCCCATGGAGCGTATGCCGATGAGCTGCACGTAAGGCTTGCCATCGTCGGGGTTGATGCACGCAGCGAGCGAGCCCGTCGAGCCGTCTGGCGCGAACTTGACCGCGTAGCACACCACTCCGTCATCTGGCGACGGCAAATCGCCGCTGCCAACCTTGCAGGCCGCCCAGTCAGCCTCGTCAATAGGCGATGCTGAAATCACAGACTTCGGCCACCATCCGAGGTGCTCGCGCGCGAATGTGTCAGGCGACATGCGCCGCGCGTCCTTTTCCAACGCCTTCTCGAGCAGGAAGTAGCCGAGCGACGGGTTGTACTCGTACCACCGCGCCTTGTCGAACTTGTCGCCGATCTCGACAGCAGTCCACTCGTGCAGGCAATCGCCGCCGTAACGGTTCTCACGCATGTCACGCCGAACGCTTGCGAACTTCTCGCCCTTGTGCGGCTTTCGCGGGTCCGGCACAGTACCCATGTATATCGTCTGCGGCGAGCCCTTCGGAGCAGCCGAGTTCAGCGGAGAGAGCGCCGCGTCCTGCTCGTCGGTGTAGTTCTGCGCCTCGTCAATGACTATGAGGTCGAACGTTCCGCCTCGTCCAACGTCATCGCTACCGCCGCGCGTGCGGAACTCGATGTGCGCGCCGTTGGTGAGGTCGAGAACCATCTGGTTCGCGCTCGTCGTGTACTTTGCCACGAGCCTGTTCAGCTCAGGGTATTTCGCCGTCGGGTCGTTTCGGCACTTCCCGAACTTCGCCCGCAGCCTGTCGAACGCCTTGAGCGCCGTCTGGTACTCGTGAGCTGTGTGCAATATCCACTCGCCACGCTTCACCAGCCCCCACGTTTCGCGCGGGTCTGCAACGCCCGTCTTGCCGCACTGCCTCGGGACCTCGAGCAGGCACGAGCTGTTGAGCAATCCGCCGTATTCGTCAAGTGCGAGCCAGTCGTTGAGCACCGCCGTCTGCCATGGCAATGGTGGCAGGCTGTAAGCGTTTGCCATCGCCACCGCGAAGCCGCCTTCGCTTCGCGCGTACTTGCCGCACCAGCGGTAAGTCGGCGTCTGGTTCCCCTTAGGCATTGGCTATGACGCTCTCGGCCTCGGCGAGGATGTTAGCAAGCGGTGTCCCGCCGTTTGCTGCCTCGTCCGCTTCGAGCGCCTTGAGCCTGTCGATGGCCTCGAACATGCCGCTTATGAGCGGCTTCATGTCGCGGCCCGATTCTGTCACGTCTATCACCTGGGCGTACTTGCGCACGGCCTGGCGCGTCACGGCAAGCTCGCCGCCCTCGGCCCAGGCGCTCTCGAGGGATGCGAAATCCTGCCGGACCTTTGATTTGGTCCTCGGCATCGTGTTCTCCTTGATGTGGTTTTCGACTTTTGGTGTGGAAGCCCT
>Ga0326513_10000312_pt1 | contig 40141 bp, 56 predicted proteins | sample 2_2465_0518_D_FD_203654 | JGI IMG/M metagenome (GOLD analysis project Ga0326513, IMG submission 203654) | Bovine rumen microbial communities from UC Davis, California, United States - 2_2465_0518 | ecosystem: Host-associated > Mammals > Digestive system > Stomach > Rumen | place: USA... | reverse complement strand
GTAACAGGTAACAGGAAGGTAACAGAAGAAGGTAACGGCTGGAAGCCAGTGATTTCAACGTGGTAACAGAAGTAACAGAAGAATTCAACTTAATTATTATATATATATATATATATATATATATATAGTAATAGAAAACATAAAAGCGTACGGAAGTGGTTTTTTACCGTTACCTCTGTTACCCTATTGAAATTTCAACGTTTTCGGGGATTTTATCTGTTACCTTTCCGTTACCTTTCCGTTACCCGTTGAAATTTCAACGTTTTTGGCAAAAAAGGGTAAAATAAAACCCTGTAATATGATTAAAAAGGGTAAAATATGGGACGATATGACAGTGAAGACCCGAGGGTGTGGCATAATCTTGCGTCTGCTATTGTATTACAGGCGACAAAAGATTATCAGGCTGCCCGCAGGTCAGATACGATGAGTACTTATATGAAAAACGGAATAATACGTGAGGTGGAACGATTCATCCGGTCAGGCTGGTTTCGGGAATTAACAGATATTAATCCGGAATATTTAATCAGACGTCTAAGGGAACAGGATCCTTCCCGCCGCGGTTCGTATAATGTTCAATTGTGAGGTGGTTCAGGGTATGAATGTGAAACAGTATCTGAAACAGATCAGACTGCTTGATAAGAAAATAAATCAGCGGATAGAGGAAAAAGATTATCTGAAAGGGAAAGCAGCGACTATGAGAAGTATGATCATACATCCGGATAAAATTCAGCAAAGTCTAAAACCAGATAAGATGGAAAGTATGATCGCAAAATATATTGATCTGGAACACGAAATTGATAATCTGATTGATCAGTATGTTGACTTAAAGCATAAAATCATCGGAGAAATCCAGCAGCTTGACAATGTGCAGCATGTTGACTGTCTTGTTCAGCGATACGTTGAAGGACGATCCTTTGAAGCGATCGCCCTCGACATGGGATATTCCGTCCGGAGAATCTTTCAGATTCATAGTGACGCACTTCAGGCATTCAAAGCAAAACATTTCATTTAATTTCATGTTTTGTGTGTGGTATAGTATATCATGAAGAAGATCGGATGAAACCGGTCTTTTTCTGTTTATTATAGAAAGAATAACAGGTCAGAGGGCGTGGCGCCTTTTGATATGGAGGTGGTCCGGATGGTAAAAGGACTGACGCCGAAACAGGAAGCCTTTGTCCTTGAAGTAATCCGGACGGGGAATCAGAGGCAGTCATACAGAAAGGCTTATCCGAATACAAGAATGAGCGATTCATCGGTAGACACGGAAGCGTCGGAAATGTTGAACGGAACCGGTAAATTTGCGAAGAATCCGAAGGTTTCCCGAAGATATCATGAATTGCTGGAAGAGGCGAAGAAAGAGAAGGAAAAGCAGCAGCGTGAAGCGATTCTGACAAGACTCGACCGTGAAGAGTTTCTGAGCAGCGTTGTCACAAATCCTGAAGTATCTATGAGTGATCGCATTCGAGCACTGGATATCTTGAATAAAATGGATGGAGACTATACGACTAAGATCGAAGCGGAGGTATCGAGGTCCGGAAAGCTGAATGATATTATCAGTCAGATTGGTGGTGAAGGGCTTGAAGAGTAGCAGCTTCCCGTTATCCCAGAAGTACATTGATTTTATCAATACTGTGCACGGCGTGTCTGCTGACTTTCTGGAAGGAACAACAGCTTCAGGGAAAACCACTGTTGGAGCCGGTGTTAAGTTTATGCGTATGGTGAGCCGGTCCGGAAAGAAGCTGCACATTATAGCGTCACGATCGGTTGGTGTCGCGGAAAAGAATATCATCCAGCAGGATAACGGGATTCTTGATATTCACAATGACGCTTCTTATTACGGGAACGGTGATAAGGATTATAAGATACCGCACATTAAGTTTGAGGATAAGATTATACTGATCCTTGGTTATGACAGCCGTGAAAAATGGCAGATGGTTCTTGGATCACAGTTCGGCTGCGTGTTTATTGATGAGATCAACACAGCCAACATCGAATTTATTCGGGAAATCTCTACCAGAAATGATTATATGCTGGCGACACTTAATCCGGACGACCCGGAACTGCCGGTGTATAAAGAATTTATCAATCGTTCAAGACCGTACAAAAAATATATAGCAGACGTTCCGCCGGAAATCATGGCGGAGTTGACTGCGGAGCCGGTGCCGCAGTGGCGGTATTGGTTCTTTTCGTTTGCGGATAATCTGGCCATGACGCCGGAAGAAATCGAAAAGAAAAAACAGTCCGCGCCGAAGGGGACAAAACTGTATAAAAACAAAATACTCGGCCTTCGTGGTAAAGCTACCGGCCTCGTCTTTGTCAATTTTGAGCGGAAAAAGCACCTGATTACAAAAGATGCGGCGAAAAAACTGATCAGGGATCCGTATAAACGCACACAGAAAGAGTTTTTTATCCTCTTCAGTGTGGGTCTTGATACGGCTTATTCCTCGCAGTCTGCGGATACAATCGCTATGTCGTTTCTCGGTATTACAAACGCCGGCAGCTGCTATGTACTGGATGAACGGGTATATAACAACGCGTCTCTGTTCACGCCACTTGCGCCGTCTGATACGGTGAAGAATATGATGGACTTTCTTGAGCGAAACCGGCGGGAGTGGGGTTTTGCAAAAGATGTGTTTATTGACTCTGCAGATCAGGCGACGATAAAGGAATTTCACAAATACAAGCGTACTTATGGCAGCGTTTATAACTTTGTGAATGCCTGGAAAAAGGAAAAAATCATAGACAGAATAAATAATCAGTTGGGCTGGTTCGCGGACGCGGACACAAAGCCCTGTTTTTATGTGCTGGAACATTGCACAAACTACATCCACGAACTGGAAACGTACAGCTGGAAGGAAGACAAAGACAACGAACCGGAAGACGGGAACGATCACATGATTAACAGCGTGCAGTACGGATGGCTGCCGTACGAAAAAAAGATCGGATATGACCGGCAGAAGAAGGAGGGTGCGGCTGTATGGGCTGGCTGAAGAACTTTATATTCAAATTACTGAAAATCGAACCGGCGACGGAGCGGCAGATCATGATTAAGGAACCGCTGTCGTTCAGGGCAACTGTACTTAGAAATCAGATATGGTATCGCGGGGATCCTGCGGAAATGGAGCAGTTTTTCAAGGCGGTTGCGGTGTTTGATACGGACAAAGCCCGCTTCTGGGCGTCCGTCCCGCAGGGGCAGATCAGGAAGATGCACAGCGGAATTGTCGCAATCACGGTAGACAGGTACCGGGATATGATTACAGGAGATCTGACTGCCGTCGACTTCGGTGAAGATGAAGAACATCACCCGCTTGCTGATCGCTGGGGAGAGCTTGCGGAGGATTGCGATTTCAATACTTTACTTGGTGAGGCGGTGGCTGGTTCTTTGTCATCCTGCGACGGTGCGTTCAAGGTCAGTGTGGATCCTGAGTCAGAATATCCGATTCTCAGCTTTTGTGAGGCCGACCGGATTGACATTATCCGGACGGGGAGGCGTATCACTGAAATTAAATTTTATACGGAATATAAAGACGGGCAGAAAGCGTATAACCTCGAAGAGATCTACGGTATCGGTTATGTGAGATACCGGCTGCTGGATCCGGACGGGAAGGAAGTACAGCTGGATGTGCTGGAAGAAACCGCCGGTTTTAAGGACGTGACCTTTGTCGGCGGTTTTATGATGGCGGTTCCGCTGATTATCTTCCAGTCCACCAAGTGGAAGGGGAGAGGAAAAGCGCTGTTTGAAGCGAAGACGGACGCACTGGACGGACTTGATGAAACAATCAGTCAGTGGATGGACGCCGTCCGTATGGGTCGTGTTAAGCGGTATATTCCGGAGGACATGGTTCCGAGGGATCCGGAAACCGGTGTGGTGGTTAAACCAAACCCGTTTGATAACGATTTTATCGCAGTCGGTTCAAATAAAAGCGAAGGTGCACAGGATAAGATCGATGTATCTCAGCCTGTAATCAACTACGAAGCTTATGTTAACAGCTATGCTTCTTTCATGGATCTGGCACTGCAAGGTGTCATCTCTCCGTCCACGTTGGGAATTGACCTTAAGAAAACAGATAACGCGGAAGCGCAGCGGGAAAAAGAAAAAATCACAATGCACGTCCGTGGGAAGATTATTGAAGCGCTGAATGTGGTCATTCCGCAGCTGGTCGAGACGGCCATGAAGGTACAGGATTTAATGGCCGGTGGTGTTCCTGGCGACTATGAAGCGTCTGTTAAGTTTGGTGAATACGCGTCACCTGACTTTGACAGTACAGTGGATGCGGTTGTTAAAGCGAAAACCGGCGGCGTGATGTCTATCGAACAATCAGTTGAAGAGCTGTACGGTGATACGTGGACGCAGGAAGAAAAGGATGAAGAAGTCCGGCGGCTGAAAGCGGAACAGGGTATCGCTGAGCTGGATGAGACTTCAGTCGGGATGGACGGAGGATTCATTATCGATGAAGGTGAAGGTGGCGCAGAGGGTTTACCAGATGAGCCCACAGGAGGCGAAGGACCTGCTGGAGGTGGCGGCGGAACTGGTTCCGAGGGGAATCTATGGCCTCAAGTATAAGGATTATATCGAAATAAGGAATGACCATATGTCCGCTTCACAGATTAAAGCCGCGAGACGCGCATACAGGCGTCAGGGAGTAAGAGTCTATGCCAACTTATAACAAAGACGCGTATGACATTTCCAGAGCGTTCGGCCGGATTGAAAACGAGCTGCTCGGGAGTATGATGCGCAACATGGGGCGGCACAGAGCAGAGGAACGTGATTATGGATTTGACTGGCCGCAATGGCAGGCGCTGCAGCTTCAGGAACTGAGACGGTATCGGGAAGAGAATAAAGAAAAATTCCGGGAGGATTTTGATAACATCAACAGTCAGGTCGAAAGTGCGCTCAGAATGGCTTATGAATCAGGACAAAGTGATCAGGAAGCTGTGATACTCGATCAGATACGGCGCGGCAAACTGGAAGCAAACAGATCCTTTGACGCGGACTTCTTCCGGCTGAACAACCGCCGTATCGATTCACTGGTGGAAGCTACCACAAATGATATTAAGACGGCGGAACAGGCAATTCTGAGAATGGCGAATGACAAATACCGGCAGATTGTGTTTGACGCGCAGGTATATTTTGCTTCCGGTGCCGGTACGTATGAGAAGGCTGTGGATATGGCTGCACACGATATGCTGATGGCTGGCCTGAACTGTATCGAATACAGAAATGGCGCACGCCATACAGCTGCTGATTATGCAGAGATGGTTATCCGGACGTCCGGACAGCGGGCTTATCTTCGTGGAGAGGGTCAAAAACGCAATGAGTGGGGTGTTCATACTGTAATCGTTAATAAACGTGGGAATCCCTGCCCTAAGTGTGCTCCATGGTGTGGTAAAGTCATGATCGATGATGTTTATGCCGTCGCTACCGTATCTGAAGCAAAGGAATCCGGATATCCGAGGGTGTCAACAGCCATGCGGGCCGGTTTCCTTCACCCCCGCTGTAAGGATACCTATACTACCTGGTTTCCCGGAGTCTCGCAGAAACCGAAACCGTGGACAAAGGAAGAACTGGCTTCTCTGGATGAAAACGCACGGCTTGAAGCTCAGCAGAAGCACGCTGAGAAGATGGCTGAGAAATGTGACCGTGTATCTGAATTCAGTCTGGATCCGGAGAAACAGAAGATATACGAGAAAAGAGCAGAACAGTGGGGAGAAAAAGCAGAGAATCTGAAGTCTGAAGGACTGACGCAGCGGCGGAGGCAGAGGCTGGCAGAAAGGCGCAGGGGGAAGATTCAGTCGGCGTTCGATCAAATGTCTGCCGGACAACTCAGAGATTATATCGATAATAATCTTGTTACAGAATTTACCGGATTAGATGGTGCCAATACTGATTTTGTCAGAGAAGCTGTAAAGGTAATAAGCACGTTTGAAGAAATGATGGGAGGAAAAACCATTGACGGCCTGAGCGTGCAGTTTGGAGGAACCCCGAAAGGTGTTTATGCAAAATATAACGACAAAACAAAAACGATCCTTCTTAAGAAAACCGGCAGTATAGAAAAGCTTGAGGAGAGTCTTAAGCGTGAGAACCTTCGATATCGGATGCGCTGGAAAACAGATAAAGATTACCATGCAACAGAAACTTTCAGCGGCCAGATTTGGCATGAACTCGGCCATGCAGTAGATGTTGATACCGGGCAGGCGCTTTCCAGAAGTCTGTCTGCAGATTCGGCACTGGATGAATTATCCGTAAAGGTGTCGTCATACGCAGGGTCTACGCAGAATGTACGTGCTACAAAGCGGTCGGAGGCGTGGGCTGAAAACTTCGCTGCGTACATGGACGGCGGGCGAAACAAAGAACGGGTGCCGAAGCAGATCGAAGAGAAGATCAAGGGGTATTTTGAGCAGAAGGCAGCAGGTAAAGCGAAAAACGTTGCCAAGGCCGGTAAGAGAAAGCCGAAGAAGGCAGATGTTCCGGACGTTAAAGAGAAAGAACCATTCATTCCGGCAAAGACGATTGAGGAAGCGCAGGAATACGCTCAGAAGTTCGTCGAAGCCAGATTCATAGACAGGACGTTCAAAGGACAGGTGGTATTCAAGGGAATATCTGTCGATCACGCTAACGAAATCAATCAGGCGCTGACGGAAGTGTTTGAGCAGTTTCCGGAACTTGAAAAGCTGTCCGGAATCAAAACGATTTCACCGACATCTGCGGCTGGAAAGAAAGCGTTCAAAGACGGTGCGGACGCACTGTTCTCGTATGATCCGGTTCAGAACGGGATCTTTATCAATAAGAACGTCCTGAAGAATGCAAAGTCTTTTGAGGCGTACAGGAAGCGATCAGAAGAAGCCTGGGACTTGGTCATGAGTAATCTGGACAGGCTGTCCGGAGCGCAGAGAGAACTGGCAGAAAAGTACGCGGCGGCCGGCCGTTCACTGGTTGACGGTGATACCGTCAAAGGGTTGTTCACACATGAACTTGGCCACCACGTCCAGTGGACAATGCTGAATCCAAAAACCATGAATTTACTTACATCACGGATGACGCAGTACGCTCCAAAGATCTCCGGTTACGCACAGGCGAGTGGTTCCGAATATCTGGCTGAGAGTTTCACAGCCTTTATGAAAGGTGAGCGGCATCTGCTGGATCCGGAATATGTGAGAGTCCTGGACTCAAAAGTTAAGTTGAAGAAGTATACCGTTTTAAAAGGTCATCCGGATGAGGTTAAAAAGCCGATAACATTTACAATTTCGGATAATCATAGTATAATCATGACATCTAAACAAAAGGGGAAGAAACTTAGTGAACATTGCAAAGATTATGGACTGGATCCCAGTAAGCCTGAAGATCGCGAATGGGTTGTTAATCATATCGCTGATATTTTGCAGAATCATGATATACGGGTCCGTGGGATATTCCGTGGTCAAGGCGAGTTCATAGAGGGAACAAAAAACAGGAAAGAAGGTCCTGTATGGTTTTACATTAAAGGTGAAGATGTTGTTGTTGTGAACGGTTCTGATCAGGAATTTGTAACCATCTTAAAAGGTGGTGCGCGTAGTGGGGAATCAGGCAACAAAAGAGTTCAAGGGGCGCTATATGATTACTACTCAAAGAAAAGAGAATAATTTTCGGGCTGCGCTTCAGAGGGAGGCTGAAAAGGTAGGCTCCGTGTTTTTTGAAGACATTGAAAACGGACAAGAGATCGAGACCGCAGATATGATTGGATGGGATATGTTCGGTTTCTTGATTCCAAAACATTTAGAAGATGAATTCAGAAAAGCGTGGGAGAAGAATGATACTGAAGCGTGGGATAGTTTTCTTGTGTCAGAAAAAGTATCAGAAAATGCCGGAAAAATTTCGATTGTTTTTAATGCGATATGATGAGCAAGGCGTAGACAGGAAAGTTCGTGAATTTGCTGAATCAATTCTTAAGAAGGTAAGCATATGAAATATGTAAGAGAAATATGGTTTGTTGATTGTTTGGATTGGTACACGATTGAAGAAGGAGTCGGTTATGTTCCAACAGAACTTGCTCTCCCTGAAGCGGTAGAATCTATGAAACGATTAAATGAGATGTCTGAAGAAGATATTGCATAAAACCACCGAGAATACCACCACCTGATCAGAACTCAGGTGGTATTTTTATGCGCGGAACGGAGGCAGTCATGGCTAAAGACAGAACCGAACAGTATTTATCATCAATCGCAATCGAGCTTGTGCGGATCCGGAGGATTCTGCAGGGGATAGTGGATTTAAGCTGTACTGAGACAGTGAAGGAGGAAAAGAACGGAGGCAAAGAATGCCATTAGTAGCCTGGGTGATGTTCGGAGCGTCTGCTTCTTTCATCATGGTGTGCGGATTCCTTATAGCGGCCGACGTGACGGATTACAAGAGCGAATCAAGGCTCTGGTTAAAAAGAATTCTGGCTGTTTTGGTGGCGGCTGCTTTTTGTGTGCTTCTGTTCATTGGCATGAGGGCGTGGTTCCATAAGACGGAATCAGGTAAAAGAAGTCTGAAGACATGGAAATCAGAAACATCGCGCGGCCTTAACCGACGGGTTTGTGTATATGATGTTTCCGGAAAGCTGATAAAAGAATACAGAGGCAGATTTGACATGACCTATGATCGCAGCAGGATTATCTTTGATGATCAAAACGGGAAAAGGCATATCATTTATTATTCAACAGGAACTGTGATCGTGGACGAATTATGAGAACACTTTTTACAAGCAGAAGACTTCTTCAGAGGGCGGAAAATATAAAAGCCATATACGACGCATACGACGGCGAAAAGGCGTTTTCACAGATGGATCTGCATCTGCGTATCCCGGATGCGGATATGCGGGATTATGATCTGCTGGTGACGGATGAATTTACAGCGGAATCACCCGGTAAAGTGATACTGGTCGGTCACGGAATTGCCGGAGGTAAGACGTACGGCTTTGATCAGCCGCAGCCGTACATAAACCGGCGGTGCGCGGAACTGCTGACGTACGTCGTCACAACCAGCGAAGAAATGATACCGCTCACAGCGAAGCAGAGCGGGGTATCGGAATCACAGGTCCTTGCGCTGGGAATGCCTCGTACAGACGCATATTTCAGGCCTTATCAACGTAAAAGCAGTAAAAGGATATATCTGTACGCACCGACCTACAGAGGCGTCAATGAGCCGGAAATGCCGTCTGTTGACTGGCAGAGGATAGATTCACTGCTATCCGATAGAGAGCTGCTGATCGTAAAGCCTCACATGCTGACGGGTGAACTACTGCATGGTGAGTACCGGCATATTAAAGCGGCGTCTTCAGACGTTCCGACCACGCCGTATCTGCTGGAATGTGACGTACTTATAACCGATTACAGTACGATAATGCTTGATGCGCACGTTGCCGGAAAGCCGGTTATTCTCTTTGATAAGGATTTCAGCTTTGCTTCTGTGCGTGGGATGTATTTGAGATATCCGGATGAATATGCAGGCCGGTATTGTACCGATGAAGATAAGCTGGTGAAGCTGGCGAGGTACGCAAACGCACCCCTCAGAGCAGATATTAAATGCTGCAGAAAAACAGCTGGTGCGTGTGACGGACGCTCGACGGAAAGAGTAATTAATCTGATCAAAAGTATAGGAGAATCGTTATGAAGATACTGATAGCGGTACCGACGTTCGAAAGCATCTATCCGGACACATTTAAATCCATATACGGACTTGATAAAGGCGGCCAGGAGGTCGCTTTTGATTTTGTGCGAGGGTATGATTGCGCCGCAGCGAGAAACAGGATCGCGGAGCTGGCGCTGGATGAGGGAACTGATTATGTTCTGATGGTGGATAATGACACGGTGCTTCCGGGTGACGCACTGGTTAAGCTGCTTGAGGATCCGAAAGATGTTTGTCTTGGAGTTTATCCCCGCAGGGGGGATAACAACCTTTATGACGGAAGGGCGGCGCTCCTGAGGCTCGGTGAGCGTGATTATACGTATGAGTTTATGTACACTGCAGATGAATTAAGTTCGTTGCGGGACTCCGGGGAGTATAAAATACAGGTTCACGGCGGCGGTATGGGCTGTGCGCTGATTAAAACAGAGGTGTTCCGCAGGTTTCCGTATCCGTGGTTTAAGTGGCTGACATACGGTAATAAGACGTCACTGTCAGAAGATCTGTATTTCTGCGAACTTTGCCACAGCGTAAATATTCCGATATACGCAGATATCAGAGTAATGTGTGGTCATATTATGAGACACACACAATATATGGAATAACAATAACGTGCATCTTTATTCAAAAGATGCTTTTTTTATGCCGCTGTATCCGGCGATGGCAGTATTGCGCACTGCATGCGGGTTCGATTCCTGCCGGCGGCTTTCGCCTCTTTGGTATTTCCGGGCGAAAAACGGAAAGACAGAAGCAGCGGACTGAACCGCGTAAAAACAATGATCTGAAAGGAGTTAGCATGAAGAAAGAAGATTTTGTTGCACTGGGTATTGATGAAGAGATCGCTGAAAAAGCGGCTGAAGCATCTGCGGAAGAGCTGAAAGCATTTATCCCGAAAGCGCGTTTTGATGAAGTAAATACGGCAAAAGGGAATTTTGAAACGTCGTATAACGACATCAAAAAGCAGCTTGAAGCGCTGAAAGGTTCCGATGGTGATGTGGAAGCACTGAAGCAGCAGATCGCACAGCTTCAGACTGACATGAAGACCAAAGACAGCGACCATGAGAAAGAAATCAACGCTCTGAAAATGGCCAATGCCATTATGGCGGAGCTGGGGGACACAACCAATGACCCCGAACTGGTGGCCGGACTTCTTGATCAGTCAAAACTCATTCTCGGGGATGACGGAAAAGTAACCGGACTTGCAGAACAGATTAAGGACCTGAAGGAATCCAAAGCATTTTTGTTCAAGTCCAAGGATCCGGAACCGAAAAATCAGACCGGATTTCAGATCGGGTCTGTTCAGACCGGCGGCAATACCGGTGTCGGAGCTGAGGGCGGCAAAGTGGATCTGAAATCAGCCATTGCGGCAAAATTAAATAACCAGAACGGTTAGAGAGGAGTAAACAATGGCAGTTACACTGGCCGAAGCAAAGAAGAACGTCCAGGACAATCTTCAGATCGGTGTGATTGATGAATTCCAGAAGTCAAACTGGATTCTTGACAATATCACATTCGATGACTGCGTGTCTCCGACCGGAGGCGGCGCAACACCAACTTATGCATACACACGTCTTCTGACGCAGCCGACAGCGGCGTTCCGTGCAATCAACAGCGAATATACACCGGATTATGTCACCAGACAGAGACATACTGCCGATATTAAAGTATTTGGTGGTTCATTCGAGATCGACCGCGTGCTGGCCAATTTCGGCGGTATCGTGGATGAAGTACAGCTTCAGCTGCAGCAGAAGGTTAAAGCCGCTCAGGCGCTGTTTAACGATACATTTATCAATGGCGACTCCGCCGTCAACGCCAATGCGTTTGACGGTCTGGAGAAAGCGCTGGCGGGTTCCAGTACGGAATTCAATACACTTACAGGAGGCGGCAGCGTAATCGACCTGTCCAGCAGCTCTGCTGTGGATACCAATTACAAGGCGTTTCTGGATGCATTGGATGAGTTTCTCGGCATGCTGGACGGTACGCCGTCTTTTATCGCAGGAAACACTAAAATGATCGCAAAGCTGAGGGCGTGTGCAAGAAGAAGCAGCATGTATCAGACTACGCTGGATGAATGGGGTAATCAGGTCGAATCTTACGGAAATATTCCGTTTGTCGACATGAAGACCAAAGCCGGCAGCAACAATGACGTTATCGCAACCGACGCATCCGGTCTGACATCTCTGTATGTCGGAAGACTTGGACTTGACGGACTGCATGCGGTATCCTTTGCCGGTTCCGCGCCGGTTCAGACATGGCTTCCGGATTTCTCTACAGCCGGTGCTGTAAAGAAGGGTGAAGTTGAAATGAATGCGGCTATTGTACTGAAGGCTACGAAAGCGGCCGGCGTTTTCCGCAATATCAAAGTCAAGGCTGCTGTACAGGGAGCGACCGGCGCAACCGGAGCAACGGGGGCTTAATCATGGCTGTGATTTATGCGTTGAATGAGGAGTACACCGGACTGAGTGCCGGTGTCTCCTTTGTTAATGGAAAAGCCACAACAAATGATCCGGACAGAGTGGAATGGTTTTCGACTCACGGATATATTGTGGAAACGGAGAAACCGCCGACACAGGAAAAACCGACAGTGCGCAGCAGAAGGAAAAAGAAGGGAGAATAATCATGTCTTATACACCTTATGCAACAGCGGCGGAATACAGCGCAATGTTCCCGGGCGCTCCGGAGACCACAGAAACGGCTCTGAGGGACGCTTCAAGGCATATCGATACCTTAACATTCAACCGCATTGTCGAAGCCGGATTCTCCAATCTGACAGATTTTCAGCAGGAAATCATCAAAGAGGTGGTATGTCTGCAGGCAAAGTTTGAGAGTGAGAACGAAGACCTGATCACGTCGGTTCTTGCGTCGTACAGCATAAACGGCGTATCGATGAGTTTTGGACAGAGCTGGAATGTGGCGGTTGAAAACGGTGTGGCGATTCAGACCAGCGTTCTGGCGCGGCTGAAGCAGACAGGCCTGTGCTGCAGGGCATTGAGGTGATGGCATGAAATATCCGAAATTAGTTCCGCCTGCAGTGTGCAGGATGCCGATCAGCATTGTAATTGAACAGGAGGGTATCGATGAGGACGGTGCTCCGATCGAGGCTTTTTCCGCCGACCTGATGTGCAACTGGCAGGATTCCGGAAAAGTGGAACTGACCACAGAGCAGGAATATGTCAGAATCAGCGGAAAAGCATTATTTGACGGAGACATCTGTCCTGATGTTCCGAACATCACTAAAGGGTACGGTGTGGTTAATGGAGTACGAAGACAAATCGCAGAGGGAATTAAGGCACGTAATCCGGACGGCACGGTCAATTTTACGGAGGTGAGGTTCCGGTGAAAGTCGAATTAGATAAGCACAACATAAAAAAGATTTCCAAAGCTGCGGTACAGGCTCTGGAAAAAACCGGTGAGGAACTCCATACACGCATTGTACAGGCTCAGGTTGTACCGCGCGATCTTGGTACGCTGCAGGGTGTCGCTATGACGGTTGATTATTCGCAGTCTCAGCGCGGTGAAGTGAGGATTGTACACGATACACCATATGCACGCCGGCTTTATTTTCATCCGGAATATCAGTTCCGGACAGATGAAAATCCGAATGCGAGAGGTAAGTGGTTTGAGCCATGGATGGACGGCGGCGCGTACAACGGTGATATACGAGAAGTGTTTGCGGAGTTCCTGAAGCAGTATTCCGAGGGGGTGATCCGGTGACAGTCTCAGGTGCAACCGGTGCGACGGGGGCGACAAACGAACGTGTGACGCTTTCCGGGATAAAGGACTGGCTGAAAACGCTGAATGTTGCGGATAATTATTCGATCGGCAGAATCGATAACAACAAAGATAAATCGCTTGGTGTTTACAGCAGGCGGTCTGTCTATGAACTGGTTGAGTCGATCGGCCGGAAGTCGAGTTATGACATTAAAGCAATATCTGTCCTTCTGCACTGGACCAGAAACGCCATGGAGACGGAAAACGCAGTGCTGAATCTCTGGGAGAAGCTGAAGGCGGCTACAGATATTACGATCGGAGGGCACAGAGTAAACTATATCTACTTTAATACTTCAGAACCCGTCTCCGTTGGAGCAGATGATAAAGGAGTATACGAATACGTTATTGAACTTGATTTATATTACACGAGATGATCAGGAGGGATTATTATGACAGCACCGAGTGGAGTTTATCCATGTTACGAAAACCAGTTCCAGATTAAAACCGCAACCAGCACATGGTCAACGATTGCGGATTGTGAAACTTTTGAAGTGGCTTTTGACAACGGTGTGGAAGAATGGACGCCGTTTGACCACAAAGGCTGGACGCGCAGACTTCTCACGTCAAAGTCAGTGACGCTCACGGTCACAGCCAAAAGAAACGTTGGCGACACGGGAAATGACTGTATCGCGGGACTTGCGTTTGTCAACGGCCGAGCCGCGGAAAAAGATTTTAAATGGACGTTCCCGGACGGGACTTATGTTGAGTTCCCGGGGGCTGTCATTAGTGTGACAAATCTCGGCGGCGGCGATGCGTCGAATGTTGCGGCGCTTGAATTTGAAGTCCAGAGCAACGGACAGCCAACAGGTACTGTAGCCGGGGTGACCGGCGCGACGGGAGCTTAATCTTACAGGAGGGGTTGAATGAGATACGATATGACCGACAAGCTCAACTTTGAAGATAATCCGGTATTGGTTATCAAAGATACTGAGCTTGAAATCAATTCAGACGCTGAAACAGTCCTGAAAATCATGGATATTGTTGAATCAGAAGGCGAAGTTAAAGGCGCTGTGAAGTGTTCAAAGCTCCTGTTCAGCGAAAAAGAACAGAAGAAGCTGCAGAAACTGAATCTTAGCATGAATGACTTTACTACATTTCTCCGTGTGGCGCTTGCTCTCGCGGTGGGGGAAGACCCGGACAAAGCACTTGAAGACACGGGGGAGTAGGTGAACCGTATTATGATCTGGATGAGGACTGGCCGCTGATTGTCGCCAGTTTCCAGTCACAATACGGAATACGTCTGTCAAAAGATCTTCATGGGATGAAGTGGCGGGAATTTTCGTATTTCATCAACGGCCTGGATCATAAAACTCCGCTCGGACGCATTATCAGCATCCGGGCGGAGGATAACCGTGATGTATTAAAGGACTTCACGCCGGAGCAGCGCAGAATCCGGGCGGAGTGGAAGACGAGACGGGCGAAGGCAATGTCAAAAGAAAAAACTGCAGATGGAATCAGAGCTATGCAGAGAGCATTCGCCGGCCTGATCACCGGTGAGGCAAATGCAGAAAATGATGAAAAAGATTAAGTGCATGAAGTGCGGAAAAACGCTGCTGTTCATACACTATGGAAAGTTAAGTATTAAATGCCCGCGGTGTGGGATTATTAATAAGATCAGCAAAGTGAAGAGTAAGGATGAGCACCGGTGAGTAGCTGAACCAGCCTGCTTTGCATCGAAAAGAGGTGAAGAGCATGGGGAATTCAGCAGGTTCCGTATACCTCGACCTGAAGCTTGACCGGTCGCCGTTTGATCGCTCCATGGCGGGGCTTCAGTCTTCAGTTGGTGGTATGGCTAAAAAGATCGGCGGTACAATTGCTGCCGGATTGTCTGTTGCAGCGTTTGCGGCATTCAGTAAAAGTTGTCTGGACCTCGGGTCGGACCTTGCTGAAGTGCAGAATGTTGTTGATGTTGCGTTCCCAAAAATGAACAATCAGATCAATAACTTTGCGAAGAACGCAGCTGCGCAGTTCGGATTGTCTGAAACGATGGCAAAACGATATGTCGGAACGTTCGGATCAATGGCTACTTCATTCGGTTTTACCGAAAAAGAAGCCGCCAAAATGTCAGAAACCCTGACGGGGCTGGCTGGGGATGTAGCGTCTTTCTACAACATCAGTCAGGATGAAGCCTACACGAAGCTGAAGAGTGTTTTTACCGGAGAAACCGAAACACTGAAAGATCTGGGTATAGTCATGACGCAGTCCGCACTCGATCAGTACGCACTGGCCAACGGGTATGGACAAACAACCAAAGCTATGACGGAGCAGGAAAAGGTTGCACTGCGATATAATTTTGTCGCGCAGCAGCTGGCGCTCGCTCAGGGCGACTTTGCGCGGACGTCTGATTCATGGGCAAATCAGACGAGACTTCTGACCCTGCAATTCCAGTCATTGAAAGCAGAACTGGGGCAGGGTCTTATTGCTGTTCTGACGCCGGCAATTAAAGCGCTGAACGTATTTATAGGAAAGCTTGTCTCTGCAGCGCGGACGTTTAAATCGTTCGTCAGCGCCGTGTTCGGGCGGAAAGCAAGTTCCGGGGCGAATGACCTGTCTGCAAACATCGGTAATGTAAGCACGTCCGCAACAGCGGCGACCGGAACGGTAAACACGCTGGGTAATGCTGTTAAAACGTCCGGAAAGAGTGCGAAGAGTGCGGGTAAGACGTACAGAACGGTTCGAAAACTTGTTGGTGGTATAGGAGGTGTCTCAAAGACCGCAAAAAAGACAACGAAGAGTGTCAAAAAGGCGTCTAAGGAACTGATGTCCTTTGACAAAATCAACAAGTTGTCCAGTAGAACCGAAGCGGCAAAAGCTGCGACGCCAACGAAAACAAAAAAACCGAAATATAAGACAGTCAAGGTGCCCGTCAAAGGTGTTGGGGGCATTGGCGGTCTTTCCGGAATAAAGGGCGGTGGTGCAGGTGGCGGCGCAATTCCGGTGGATGGTATTAAAAATTACAATAAGGCGGCGAAGAAGATGGCCGATGAATCCTTCAGGCTGCCGAAGATTTTCAACAATCTGAAGGCGGCGCTGAAGAGACTTGGTACGGCGTTTTCTGAATTCTGGGGTGTAATTAAAAGTGCCGGAATCTGGGTGTTGAACAATGTTTTGAAGCCGCTCGGAAAGTGGACCATTTCGAAGCTGGCGCCGGCGCTGATCGATGTACTGGCCGGAGCGTTCCGTGTCCTGTCAAAGGTCCTGAAAGCGCTTGCACCGGTATGGAAAGTCCTGTGGAAAGTCTTTTTCAAGCCGCTTGCGAAATTCTCCGGAAAGATGATTATTCTTGCGCTGGAAGGAATCGCAAAAGGCCTGAACTGGATTGCAGATTTTGCCGAGAAGCATCCGAAAGCATTCGGACGAATCGTTCGGGCAATTGTCGGATTTTTGGTCATTAAAAAGGTTACAAATTCTCTGAAAACCAATGCAACGTGGCTTGGTAACGGACTTAAGGCAATCAATGCGTACCGGAAAGGTTTTGTCCCGCTGAGTAGTGTATTCCGTGCTTTTTTCCCGCGTCTGACTGATTTTGTGATCCGGATGAAGAATGGCGCAAAGGCTACATGGATTGGTATTAAAGCAACGCTGAGAAACATCAAGGCAAAGGCGGCTGAACGAATTGCGCTGATTAAAGAGCGGCTTGCGCTGATTAAATCAGCAATCGCAGAAAAAGCACACGCCGTTGCGTCAAAGATCAGTGCAGGTGCACAGGCCGCACTGAACGCAGTCATGAATGCAAATCCGATTTTGCTTGTGGTTGTTGCCATTGCGGCGCTGGTCGCCGGATTTATTCTTGCTTATAAAAAATCCAAAAGATTCAGGGCGATTGTGCAGGCCTGCTGGGGTAAACTCAAAGAATTCGGCGCGAAGATGAAAGAAGTTTTCGGCGGCGCGGTGAAGCGGGCAATAACAAAGATTGTCAAAATAGTGACGGCTCTTAAAGCTGCGTGGAACGCAATTAAGACGAAAACGGCAACTCTGAGAGCAAAGATTAAAGCCGGTGCGCACAAAGCTGTTGAAAAGCTGAAGGGCGCGTGGGCTGCAATCAAAAGCAAGAAACCGAAATTGGCTTTTAAGATCGCAAAAACAGTGTTGAAACTGCTGAAAAAAATAGTCGGTTTCTGGATTAAGCTGCAGACCAAGAAAATAAAACTCGCCTTTAAGATCGCCAAAACAGCCTGGAAGCTGGTCAAGAATCTCGCCGGCTGGTGGGGGTCTATTAAGAATAAAACAGTATCACTCTTTGCGTCGGTTAAAGAAAAGGTCGGTGATGCGTGGGATACGATAAACGATCAATGGGACGCATTCGAGGATAAGTCGGTTACGCTCTGGGCGGACGCAAAAGAAAAAACCGCAGGCGTATTCGCAGCTCTGAAAGAGAAGTGGGACGTATTCGAGAACAAAACCGCCACACTGCTGGCCGACGGTGTGGATAAATCCAATGGCATGATCGATACAATCAAAACCACGTGGGCTGGTTTTGAAAATAAGGAAAGATCACTGATTGGTACGGCACAGAATAAACTCGGTAGCGCGTGGACAACGATTCAGAAGGCATGGGATGCTTTTAAGCCAGTAAAAGGTAAGGCGCCGACCAGAACCGGAAAGCTGATTGCAACAGCTGATGATTTAATCAAATCAACCAAGAAAAAGGTATGGACAGGGATTCAGGACAGGATAAAAAAATTTAAAGACAAAACAGCAAATCTGATACAAGCAGCCAAGTCTGTACTTGGTAAAACTAAGACGTGGGGAAAGATCAAAAAGAGAAAGAAAAAATTTAAAGACAAGACAGCGTATCTGATACAAGCAGCCAAGTCTGTACTTGGTAAAACTAAGACGTGGCGAAGGATTAAAAGTATAAGAGCCGGCTTTAAAGACAAAGTAGCTCATCTTAAACTGGCGGCGGGGAAAAAAATGGCCAATACAGTAACAAAGATTAAAAATGCGTGGGGTGCGATAGTAAAAGGAAAACACAAAACTACACTCACAATAAGTTTTAAAAATGGTCTGTCACGTGCGTGGAATGCCCTGAAAAAGAAAGTTGACAAGGCGCGAAAGGTTGGAGGCAAACTCATACGGCCGATTCTCCCGAAAATGGCTGCGCTCGCACAAGGAGGCTATGTCAAAAAGAATACACCGCAGCTGGCGATGATTGGTGATAACAGACACGAGGGTGAGATCGTAGCGCCGGACAGAAAACTTGCTGCGATGGCCAAACAGGCCGCCCAGTACGGCGCAAGGAAAGGCGGCGCCGGCGGGTCCGATGTAGTATATATGCTCGGTCAGATTCTCATGGCGCTGAATAACATGAATAATGATGTCTATCTTGATGGTGCTCTGATCGCTAAAAACACAGTAAACCGTATCAACAAAAAAACCAAATCAACAGGCAAATGTCCTGTGATTGTGTAGAGGTGGGAGGATGGCAGATAAGATTTATATACAGGCTAAGCTGCCGAGTGATTCCGGCTGGACGACACTACCAAGTCCTACAGATATAAAAATTTCCGATGAGTTAATCTGGTCATCTGACACCGGACGCGGACAGACTGAAAACAACATTACCATGCAAGGGAGCCTGCTTGGTGAGAAGAAGACAATATCTGTTACGTGGGGTTTGCTCTCCAAATCGGAATTTAATACCATAAGGACCAAAACAAGCCCTTCCGGCGGCTGGTTTTCTATAAAGGTATATCTGGACGGTTCAGAGTTTAGTGCTACTGTTTATCGCGGCAATATCGAAAAAGAAGTTGCCGGTGTCGCAAACAATGTTGTTTATTACAGGAACGTATCTATCGAATTTGTTGAAAAGTAGGTGAAATATGATACAGGCAACAAATGCTTTTATTGCAAAAGTGCAGCAGGAATCCCGCCGTTTTGCAGCGCGGTTCCTGCTGAACGGCGCAGCGCTTGACTGTAGTTTCCGGTCACTTGTAGTGCACAAAGGCTGTGCGTCGGAAGATGATGGTTTTACGATCGGTACATGTTATTCGTCCTACGTCGAAGCTGTCGTGTACGGTCTGGCTGATATTATCGACAACGAAGAGTTGCAGATGCAGATCGGTGTCGTGCTTGATGACGATTCGATTGATTACATTACGATCGGTTATTATACGGCGACACAGCCGAAGAAGACGCAAAACCTGAAAACATTTACAGCATACGGGCGCATTACATCAAAGTTTGGTGACGTATTTACACCGCCGGCGACTGCCACGCTCGCAAATATTGCATCTGCGCTGAGTACACAAACCGGCGTCACAGTCACATTGAGCGGTATACCAAACACAAACCGGACGATTACGGAATCTATGGCCGATCTGACTTGTTATGAAGCGCTTGCTGTGCTGGCAACCGCGGCTGGCGGTTTTGCGACGGAAACGGCATCCGGCGGCGTTATCGTAACAAAGTACAGTACCGTAAATGCGGTCACCGTGTCAGACTGGGAAATGCACGATATACCGGAAATCGGTGAAACTGATTATGAAGTAACCGGCGTTAAAGTGGTTGTGTCGGAAGCCAGCGAGGACGAAGACGGGGCTGCAATTGCGGAAGTATCGTATGAATCCGGCTATCCGAATCTGTTTATATCGTCTGAATATATCACAGAGAGTATTTTTGACGATGTACTTGCTCCGGATATCGTTGGTTATACGTTCCGACCTGCCGCGGTTGCCATCTGGCATGGTGATCCACGGCTGGAGGCAACAGACACACTGCTGATCACAGATGGTGAAACCGTGCACGCAGTACCGTGTCACGAGATTACGATCACGTTTGACGGCGGAATTATCGTTAACGTGACGGCTTATAGCGGATCAGACTCAGATGATGATTCCGCGTCGCCGAGGCCGATTACACAAAAACTGGAGCGCTATGCGGCGGACCTTGTAACTATCAAAAAAGCAATTATCGACCGTGCTAAAATCACAGATCTGCAGGCCACCAACGCGCAGATCACGAATCTGCAGGCAACGAAAGCTTACGTTGATGCGTTGGTTGTGGGCGGTGTTTCCGCAAATACCCTGATCGCAGACACGGCGACCATTGCATCCCTCAGCTCGAATTATCTCAAAGTTGACGCTACAAACATCGGCTCTGCGGTAATTAATAAGATTTATGGTGATTACGGCCTGATCAGCAACCTGCAGATCGTTAACGGCAAAGTGACCGGCTCACTGGCCGCGGTTACAATAAGCGGTGACCTGATCACTGCAAATACTATTGTCGCAGATCGTCTGATTTATTCCGGTACGGATGGTATTTATTATGAGTTAAATGCAAACAGCGGCACTTTGACCGCTCAGGAGCTTACAGACAGCAAATATCAGAGTGCACTGGACGGGTCCGTCATTGTTGCAAGCTCGATCACAGCCGATCAGATTGCTGCCGGAACCATCACTGCAGATCAGATTGCGGCGGCGACGATTACAGCCGCAAAAATCAACATGACCAACCTGCAGGCGAACATTGCTCACGTTGGTGATACGTCAGCGCAGCATGTATTGATTGATAACGACAGTGTGGATATCAAAAACGGAAACACACTGCAGGCGAGTCTGGGCGGAAGTGGAACGGTTATTTACGCGTCAGATGGAACAACAGAGATCGCACGGTTTGCGGCGGATGGCGTTGTGATTGGAAATCAAACTGGCAGACGGATAGAGATTTCTGATAAAAGTATGAAACTCTTCAACGAAGATTCCGTTGAAAATATGGTAATAGACGCCATAATAACATCGTCACAGGAAATAGAACAGGTCGTTTTTAGCTCAGCAGAACATGATGACGATGACGCTGGAACTTATATATGGACAATTCCACTTAAACAAACACCAGTGACTGATTCATCCATAAAGTTCATTTATGGGGACGGGGTACATGAATATACGTTCACATACGGGACGGCAGGAACTGTTACGTATACAGATACATGGGCAACTTGCAGACTCACGTATGATGGAAACATGACGTTCACCGCGATCGCTACATATGATCCGGCTCCGACTATGTCAGAAGAGGAAGAATATGGCATACTTCTTATGTCGGCCAGAATTCAATACACTGCCGCAGTTACACAGATACCGACATTCGCGTTTGGACTGGGGACAACGGCAGGCGAAAACGGCTTTACGATAGGGAAGTTTAACGATGATACTTACAATAATCAACGAGCCTTTACAATTGGAAATGGCACAGGTTACAATTCTAAATCCACTTTGTTATATGTTAGCTGGGATGGCACTCTTGCGATGGATGGTGATATAACTGCAACGGGCAAAATAATATCAAATTCAAGTGCATCTATAGGTGGTAACGCTACAATATTGGGGAATGTCAGCGTGACCGGAAATATTACTTCAATCGGAACAATCGGCCTTGCCGACTCAATCAAACGGAAAACCTACACTTGGACCATATCATCAATCAGTGCAAATGAATACAAAAGCACAGAAGTCGACCCGCCGACAGAATCCGGCTACACCCCGATTGGCATCGCTGGTTGGGGGATTGACGGGACTGGAACATCTCACGTCAAGTGGGTTAAATGTCATATCAACAGCAGTGGAAAGCTGGTTGTCGGACTCATGAACGATAATTCGAACGCAAGAACTAACTGGACTGCGGCAGTGCATATTTTGTACGCAAAATCTTAAGGAGAAGTAATGGAAAACAGAGAAAGAATCAAAGCGGTGACAAGACTGATTGTGACCGCTCTTTTAATTATCAACAGTATTCTGACGGCGAAAGGGCACAGCCCTCTGCCGTGGGATGAATCTACACTGACACAAGGCATTTATGACGTACTGGCCGCGGCGGCCACAATCTGGGTATGGTGGAAAAACAACAACATCACACACGCCGCGATTACGGCCCAGCAGATTAAAGACGGAATAAAGACGCTGGAAATGGTGCCTGGCGGAGAACCGACAGAGGATATACTTGAGGATCCTGAAGAGGAGGTGGAAGAATGACAACCGGAACAGAAATTATCACGGAAGCAAAGAAACATCTCGGAAAAGGCGGAAGTTTTGTATGGAATGCGGTTAAACTCGGATATTCCGGCTGGAGCTGGTGCTGCGGGTTTGTGACGTATGTATTCCGCCAGTGCGGCGCCTCAAAGCTGTTCTGCAACGGGCAGCAGGTAGTGAACTGCTATCCGGCGCAGGTGTGGCTTGCGGCAAACTGTAAAAAAGTCGGGTTTACGGAAGTACAGGCCGGTGACATTGTCATATTTACCTGGGACGGGAAATCACGGTCGCATATCGGCATCGTAGTAAGAGCAATTGATAACAACTACATCCAGACAATTGAAGGAAATACTCTCGGATCCGGACCAACAACATCAAAAGTAGCTCTCCGGAAAAGATCCAGGAAGACGATATACGGGATCTACCGGCCGAACTATGCGGCGGAAAAAGTAACGCCGCTTATGCGTTATATTAAACCGGCAGACGGCGGCAATGTCCGAAAAGGACGCGGCACCGGTTATGAAAAAGTCGGTACGCTCAAAAAGAACACAAAGCTGTATGTGTATAATCTGATATCAGACTGGTATAAAATCTATTCCGGCGATTACAAAGGCTATTATATCCATAAGTCCTGTGTGGATCCGAACCGTTACACTTCGCGTACCTATAAGACCCTGCAGCAGATCACGCTCCGGTCAGGTCCGGGGAAAGCGAACAAGCAGGTTGGAACGGTCTCGAAAGGGACGAAACTCAAATCCGATTACCAGCGCGGATGGTGGGCGCATTATCCGGTGCAGCCGGGCGTCAGGACACCTTGCTGGTCGTGTATTGCGGCCAAATCCGGTAAAGGCAAACACTATCTGCAGAAGGTCTCACAGCTTGAAGGTATGGATGTATCGAACTGGCAGAAAGGCAAGACGGCCAAACAGTTCAAAGCCGCGAAGGATAACGGCCTTGATTTTGTTATCCTGCGGTCCTCCTACACGGCGAGCAGCGGCAAACTGGAAAAGGACGCGAGTTTTGAATCGTTTTATAAGTCGGCGAAGGCTGCAGGACTGATCATCGGTGTCTATCATTACAGCAAGGCGACGACGGCATCTGCAGCGGTCAAAGAAGCAAAGTTTGTATTGTCGGTCCTGAACAACCGGACACTGACATATCCGGTTTATTTCGATCTTGAGGATCCTTGTCAGAGCGGACTCGGGCGAGCGAAGAACAAGGAGATCGCAGAGGCGTTCTGCAAGACGATTGCGGCGACTGGTTATCGTGCCGGCGTATATGCAAATTACAACTTCCTGGTCAACAAAATCGGGCAGATCGACAAGAAGTACAGTATCTGGCTTGCGCAGTATCCGATATCAACATACACCGGACGTTATGACATACATCAGCACTCATCTTCCGGAACAGTCAAGGGGTTTGGAAATAAAATAGATGTGGATGTGAGCTGGCTGGAAAAGAAGAATACGCCGGTAAAGTGAGGTGGATGAAATGATACAGACGATCGGTATGATGGAAATCGCCGCTTTTTTCCGTGTGGCATTGTACATTTGTGGTTGCGTCGGAATTGTTGCCGGCGCGGTTGCTGTGATTGTCGCTGTGATCAATAAGGTTAAAAAGCCGACGAAAATACTACATGAAAGAGTAGACACAATCGAGGATCACATCAAAGACATTGACAAGTTCCTCGAAAACGATAAGAAGGCGATCGAGAGCCTGACAGACAAGGTTAACGATATGTTAAAAATCGAGCTGGCACATCTCGATCACCAGATCGACGGTAATGGGATTGAGAAGATGAAGGAAATCCGCAGCGAACTGCAGGCTAAAATGTAAATATAGCTCATCTGCCATGTGTAGATAGAGTTTCTGAAAACGTCCCGTTCGGCGGGGCGTTTTTTGTTTAAGTAAACTTTCGTTACTTACACTCTCTTAAGTTCTCTTAAATTCAGTATATACATGACAGGGTAACACGCAGGGTAACACACCCCAATGCGCCAAAACGCACCTTTTTATCACGTTTCGGCCATCGGAAATCGGAAAAACCGGCCATTAAAAAACCGCCTTGAGCGCTGGAATTCCAGTGTTTTCAGGCGGTTTTCAGTATGGTGCACCAGATGCGATTCGAACACACGACGCACGGTTTAGGAATGCGACGACAAACCGCAGAATTCCAACACCTGCAGACTCGGGTAACACGTGCGGAAACACATGCGCGTCATCCGTTACTGGATTTCGAACCGGCATCATGGTTAAGCAGTCTCGCTGTTTCCACGATATCCGCGTCGTCGAGATTGGTGTAGATATTGGCAGTCAGCTTGATGTCAGAGTGGCCCATGAGCTTTTGAGCAATGCGGATATCAACGCCGCGTCTCGCAAGGTCGGTGCAGTATTCATGCCGTAAACAGTATGGCACGAGATCGGGCGCCAGCGGGAGCGGCGGGATGAGCTGGTTGCGGTACATCCTGCACCCCATAGCGATGTTAAGCTGCCGTTTAAACGACTGCCACGCGCGTGTACGTCCCTGTACTCCGAGCTTTTTTCCGTCCCGGTTTGCTGCAATCGGTTCAAAAGCTTCAGTGTCTTTGATTATCCTGTACAGTTTTTCCGGCAGAGGGACAAAACGATCGGCTGTTGTCGTTTTGGTACCGCGGATGTGCAGCAAAATTACTCCGTTTCCTTTGTCCACAATATCGCCACCTGTTGCTTCCGCCGCCTCAGCCGGACGGCAGCCGCAGTATAGCATGAGCAGGAACAGATAATACCGTCTGTCCGTTTTGCCGACAGATGTGATCATTTGTCGCTCGTATGGTGTGAGTGCACGCCGTGACAAAGATTTTTTACTCTTTGGTTTGGTCAGCCCTTCCGTCGGGTCGTCTTTGATCATGTGGTTATGGTATGCGTGCCGGAAGATAAATTTAAGTGCATTGTAGACCTCATTAATCTGGGTTTTGCTTTTGCCGGTCTGAAGATTAATGCAGCGCTGGACGTGCAGCGGCTTGATGTCCTTTAATCGCATGTTCCCGATGTCATCGAGTATACATTTTCGTACCCGCCGGATATATTTTTCACGCGTGGTATCGTTCTGACCTGTTTTGTATGTGTTGATGCATTCGTATGCCCAGTCTCTGAGAGTCGTAGATCCGGATATGACTTTACGCTCAGTCTTAAGCTGTACTTTTTTGTCTGTCATTTTGCGGATCAGGTCAGCTTCTGAGTCCGCATAAATCTGATAACGTTTCCCCTCAAACGTAAAAGTACGGCGGAATTTATATTTTTTCATGGTAATCCCCTCGTTGAATAACCAGCCAGACGATGTTATAATACCGATTGGTGAATCAATGTTATTTGTATTGTCTGGCATTGTTCTCCGGGCCGGATGTTGGGAGCATCCGGCTCATTTTTTACTTTTTAAAATATGTTGCTGCTGGTATAATGATATTGATAGAGGTCAGACGGTCACTCCGGCCTTTTATCATCATATCAGATTTTTTGGGATGTCCGACAGTTAAGTCGGAAGCGCTGCGGGATAATTATTAATTGCTTGAAACCAGCAACCTGCGCTTGACATGTCCATCCCCACCCGCGGCGGTTTGAGTGTCCTGCTGCGGGCTTTTTTTATTGCGTTAAACGCATTAAAACGCATTTAAAACGCGTTAATTGGGAAAACTCAATAAGCAAATAATTAACTAAAAATTTTATTTAATAACTAAAGATTTTGTTTAATCTTACTTAATCTCGCTTAATCTTACTTAATCTGATTTGCGTTTAAGTTGCTGGAGAATTGCGTTTTTTGCTTTAAATCCGCTGTAACCATTGGAAATACTGGATATTTTAAGTTGCCGGTAAGTTGCCGGACTGTTTTTATTGTGTCATTTATTGTGTCATTTATCATTTCATTTTTCTGCCAACTTCCCCCAACTTTCCAACTTTGCGAGGATAGCTAACGTTGACTAACGTTGACTAACGTTGACTAACGTTGACTAACGTTGACTTTTGACCTTTTTGGTCAAATGCAGGTCAAACGCTTAGTTGACGCATCAGTTGATGTATCTGTTTGACAGTTCATGTCTTTTTCGGCTTGTATACACCAACAAATTCGCCAAGGATAGACACGTCACCGGCTGCGAGTATTTCCGGCGCATAGGACGCACTGCAGGCCGCCAGAACGATCTGATCAGCCTGCAGGTAGACACGCTTTAATGATGCTGTATATTCTCCGGATTTTAAGACTGCGTAAATGTCGCCGTCGTGAAATTCGTAAGCTTTAGCGATAAAAGCCATGTCACCGGCTTCGATGCCGGCGTCAATCATACTGTCACCGCGTACCCGCAGGCAGTAATCTGCTTTTATGGTATTGTCTACACAAAATGTTCCCTCATAGTTTTCCTCACAAAATATGCCGTCACCGGCGCAGATTTCTCCCAGAATCGGGAGTTCACGCGCTTCCGGAACCGTAACGTTGTTGATGGCAGATGTCGATTCAGGTATCAGCTTTTTGCCTCCCCACCCCATTACTATCTCAATCGGTATGCTCAACGCTTTAGCGAGAGACAGCGCACGGTCTCGGCGCATATTTGATATATGGCCGGATTCCCATCTGGAAATAGTTCCTTCGCTGACACCGACTCTTTTAGCCAATTCTTTCATCGTTAGATTGAGCTCTAACCGTCTGTTTTTAATTAAATCTTTTAGTTCCATAATTATTTACCTCGTAGTTAATATAACATGGTAGTTGCATAATTGCAATGAAAAGGATAAAAGAACAAATAAAAACTTGCATAAACGCATTGACAAGGTGCGACGGCCATGATATATTAGACTTGCGATAACGCAAGTGAGGGAGGTGATTAATTGTTTGATAAAAACAAGTTCAAAGCGCAGCTGGCACTTAAAGGCATGACTTGCAAAGAACTTGCAAAAGCGCTTGATATCAATGAGTCTACGTTGTACAGGAAGATTAACTCGGGTGGTAATTTTACACGTGAGGAAATCAACCTGATGATCGATATTTTAGATATCGAGGACCCGAAACAAATTTTTTTCGCGTAAAACTTGCGGAAACGCAAGCACAACAGAGAGGAGAAGAGAGATGAAAACGAACTGGGGACTTTGGAGCGTAAGAGCGCACAAATATTTTGACACAGTAAAGTATTTTGTTTCCAGAGAGCGTATTTGTACGGAAAAGATAAAGATTTTGCCTGATTACGAACGGGAAGAAATCTTTGATGTGTTTGATGACGAAGAGAGCGCGAGACAAAAGGCGATGGAATTGAACAAAGACGGGGTAACGACACAGCGCAGGAAGCTTTGCAGGCTGCTGTTGCCGGTTTTGCAGGAAACTGCAAATCTGACAGATTTGACAAATCTCAGATACGATCAGTCGACAGAATGTGTCATTGCGACGTTCCGGAACGGCGCACAGAAGAGAGTTAACATTGCCTGCGATTCCGGCACAGCCGCGATCGTGGACATCATTAGGCAGATTGTGTGAGAGAAAGGAGAAAACGCATGAACAAGGAACTGAAGATGTGCGCGTATTGCGGCACAGAGACAGACAACAAGCTGAACGGTATGCCGGTTTGTCCGGAGTGTGCAGAGGGTCCGACGATCACAGTCTTTGGTGCTGATGCCCTGATCAAATACATCGAGAAACGTGAAGAGACACTGAAGTCACTCATTGTACGTGATGCGGGTTATGTCAAACGGGCGCTCGGGTATCCGGACAGGGTTCCAGAAGCGGCAGAAGAAGATATCTTGTGGGGCAGTATTATGGATTCCGCAAGAAGGAACAGGGAATGTGCGCAGCGACTGGATGAGCTGGCCATGCTCCGCGCAGTGTTTGGGCTGAAGGAGTGAACATGAGTGAGGAAAAGATAACAATCATCGGATACATCAATAACCGCATTAAATTTGCGGAAGATGGCATCAACGACTGGAAGTACAAAATCAATCAGGAGGTGGCCAGACCGTGTTCTGAGCCTGAAATAATCAGACTGGCAGCATGTGAAATCGAACTTCTGATGGAACGCCTGCAGGAACTGTACTTACTGAAGAAGGAAATCTGTGATGGCTCGATTGATCTTGATGTGATCTCGATTGAACGAAAACCTTGATTGAGGGAGGTGAGAGTATGACAAAACAGGACGTTGTGAGTTTGTTCAAAACGAAAACCGGCGGCGCGGTGTTTATCACGCGCAAGCAGCTCGCGGAGCTGATGGGGATCAAGGATCCGCATTATGTGGACCGGTTCCTGAAAGGGCTGGACCGCATAGACCGTAAATACTACTACATCCCCGATGTGGTGGATGTGCTGTTAAGCAGGAGGTAACGAATGAGAGAGGACAAACAGAAGATCTGCAGCCTGTTTCTCAGAATGCTGCAGGCGACAAGATATTTCTACGATCTGGTTGATCTCCGGTTCGATCCGGAGAAGGAGATTGTAACAGCAGTCTTTGACAACGGCCACACCAAAACATCGAATGTCGCCATGAGTTCCGGCATTGCGATGATCAAAGACATTCTCAACCAGTGCATGTGAACGGAGGTAATGAATGGACAGGAATAAAGTAGAAGAACAGATCTTTAGAAAGCTTGTAGAGATCGTGGAGCTCTATAAGAAGTACCACCCCCGGTGGCCGTTATCTATCCATGGGTTTAGTTAATGACTGGATCGTGGCGAATAACACACACTGGAGTGATGACTGGCGCAGACCGATCGACTTCAGCATTAAGAAAAAGCACGGGAAATGGAACTGGAAGGAGGAGCAGAATGAGCTGGATGATTGCGATTGACAGAGAAGATGAAACCGGGAAGCTTTACCGGGAGGGTGAGACGTATAACACCTATAAAGCAGCGGCTTACCGCATTGAGAAGATTTTTCAGGTGGATCCTGATGTGCTGCACGTACTGATCTGGGAGGCGAAAGAAGAATGAAAAAAGATAAAATTGTCATCCCGGCAAAGGTGTTGCCGCACTTAAAGCCGGGACAACAGGCGGTGATACGCGTATCACCAGAAGTATACAACATGATCGTTGATCTGGCAAATGAGTCAGTGATGTCGATCAACCGGGTGGCGACGTCCATCATCAAACAGGCGGTCGAGAAAGACCTTGTTGAACTGGAAAGGAAGGTATCCACATGATGCGTGCTGAAATACTCGACAAAGCAAAGAAAATCGTGACAACGGGTCGAAACGCACAGTACGGCGAACCGGAAGATAATTTTGCCAACATCGCGATGCTGTGGAGTGCGTACCTTTATAAAACGATCGAGCCGAGAGACGTTGCAGCAATGATGATTTTGCTCAAACTGGCGAGGATCAAATGTACGCGTGTATCGGATGATAACTGGGTGGACATCGCAGGATATGCCGCATGCGGCGGAGAAGTGGAGGTTACGCAGTGGTAGGACGCAGAAGCCCGTGCAAAGAGTCTACACTCATCGTCAAGAAAAACGGCACTACGAAAACTATTTATACGTACAGCTATGTGGCAGTACTCGCAGAAAAGAACGGCAGTGCGGTCAAAGCTGTCCGGATGAACGGATTCGAGCGCAAGGCGGATGTTTTAGACACGGTTCGGCAGGAGTATCCGGGCTGGAATGTGAAATGCGTATACAAGCTTTATGACGACGACTTTGAAGAAAGGGGAATGTAATGGGACTCTTTGATGCACTTAAGGAAGAAGACAGAATCTCTGTAAAATTCACGACTTTTTACGAACTGCTGAAGGAATCCGTTGTGGGTGCTGTACTCGCGAACGGAGTGCATTGCGATATACCGCACAGATACCTCCGGGAAATAATGTTCGGAGAGAAAGAAAACGAAACCGATTGTACGATCCGTGTAACGCCGATGCGAGGTCCTACAGAAGAAGGTGATGAAGACTATGTCAATTACACTGTATCCGTTTCAGAAGAAGGTGATGAATCAGATTAAACCGTTCAACCGATGCGCAGTCTATGTTGACATGGGCGGAGGAAAGACATTCATCGGGTCTGAAAAAATGAAGGAGCTGGGGGCTGATGCCAATCTGGTGATCTGCCAGAAGTCGAAGGTTTCTGACTGGGTGGATCATTTTCAGACGCACTATGGTTATGGGGTCTATGACCTGACGACGCGGAAAGATTACGAAGGTTTCTTCCGGAGCGCCGGCCGTTATTCCATTATCGGGGTCATTAATTATGACCTTGCATGGCGGCGGAAAGAGCTGCTGAAACTGCAGGATTTCACATTGATGCTCGATGAAAGCAGCCTGATCCAGAACCACGGCACAAAGCGGACGCGGTTCATTCTCCGGATGAAACCAGCCAATGTGATCCTGCTGTCCGGAACACCGACAGCCGGAAAGTATGAGAAGCTGTGGACGCAGCTGCACCTTCTCGGGTGGCCGATTAGCCGGAAGCTGTATGAACAGACGTATGTTATTTGGGATTACATCCAGAACTATCAGACCGGTTACCGGATTCCGGTGGTGAAGGGATACAAAAATATCCTGCGGCTGAAGCGAAAAATGGCGGAATACGGCTGCGTGTTCATGAAGTCGGATGAATTCGGCGTTGATCTTCCTGACCAGCAGGACATCATTGTGAAAGTCAAGGCATCTGCCGGCTATAAGAAGTTCATGCGGAGCCGGTACCTTATGACGCCGGGCGGGTCGGAGCTGGTGGGTGATACGTCGCTCACCTTCCGGCTGTATGCGCGGATGCTGTGCGGCCAGTACAACAAAGACAAGCTGGCCGCGGCAAAGAATCTGATCGAGTCGACGGAGGACCGGCTGATCATCTTTTACAACTTCACGGCGGAAATGGAAGCGCTGCGGGATATATGTAATGGCATGAAACGGCCTGTATCTTTGGTGAACGGGTCCGTTAAGAATCTGGAAGCCTATGAAGAGTATACGGACAGCGTAACGCTGATTCAGTATCAGGCCGGTGCGTATGGACTGAACCTGCAGAAATGCAGACGAATTATTTACTTCACGCTTCCGGAAAGTTCTGAACTATTCGAGCAGTCCAGAAAGAGAATCCACCGAATAGGTCAGAATCAGGCTTGTTTTTATTACATACTGCTGTGTCGGGGTTCTGTAGAGGAAAAAATACTGCAGACGCTGAAGAAAAGAAAGGATTATACCGATGCGCTGTTTAAGAGAGATTTTAAATAGAATCATGGTAATCGTTTTTATACTTTGCCTGTGCGCCGCCGACCGCAGCGATCTTCGGGTTGTGGCTGGCCTGATGATCGTGTCCGGCGGGTGGCTTTGTGCAGCACATGCTGGAGGTGAGGTGCAAAGATGATAACATGCACTGACTGCATCCACAAAAACAGATGCTGGGAACGATCAAGAAACTATCCGTGTACAGAATTTAAATTAAAGGAGAAGTATGAAAATCAAGCGAACTGTGGAGATGAAGATAAAACCGGTACAGCTGCAGATAAATGACAGAATTGTTATTGACGGTGATTTGTGGAAAGTGCTGGACGTGCAGGATAAAAAAGTGCTGATCTGGAAGTACACCAACATTACGCCCCACATCTTTGACAAAGAAGATAACTGTTATGAGGGTTCTGAGATTCAGAAATACCTGCAGAGTGATTTTTTGAAAACCGTACCAACGTGGCTTCCGGAAAACATAACGGAAAAAGGCTTTTTCCTGCTGACTAAGGAACAGATTGAAAAGTATATGCCGGATGAGCTGGACAGAATCGCTGTAACAGGCAGTAAAACAATCTATACAACTTATTACTGGACCGCTTCACCGTCAGACAGCAACTATTATGAAAACGCTGTGTGCTATGTTGATTCAGACGGAACTTTTCTCAGGTGTGACGGCGATAATTACGCAGGTGTGGCGCCGGCGTGCTGGATGGTGCTGTGATGGCGAATGAAAAGAATCTGGAGAACCGCCTGAAGAAATTTCTGAAACAGGAAGGTTGCTGGTTCATTAAATACTGGGGCGGCGGCGGTTTCACCAGAAGCGGCGTTCCGGATCTTCTGATCTGCTGTAACGGCTGTTTTGTAGCGGCGGAGCTGAAAGCGACACGTGGTAAACCAACAGAACTGCAGATCAAAGAGCTCCTGCGGATCCGGAAAGCCGGCGGTATAAGTATGCTGGTTTACCCGGAGGATGAAGAGGATTTCAGAAAACTGATACTGAAGCTGAAGGTGTACGACCTCAGTGAAGTACGGACTTTGCAGGAAAAACTGGAGGATAAAGTTGAATTCTGGGCGAAAAAGTACAAAATTCCATATGGAGGTGAGAGAGAATCTCAATGAGCGAAAGAATAATTGATGAATCGAAAAAATATGTAATCAGGAAGCTGAAAAGTACCAAAAGAGACGGAATCATTGATCTGATTGAGCACATGGAAGAGATCGGTTTCTTCACAGCACCGGCTTCCGGAGGAAACCACATGAGCTGTGAATGCGGGCTGGTAGTTCATACCGCCGGCGTCATGCGACTTGCGGAGAAATTCGGAAAAATCCTTTACCTTCCGGAAGACTTCAAAAGAATGAAGCCATCGATTTACATTGTGGCTGCGCTCCACGATCTGGGAAAGGCCGGCGCTTTCGGGAAAGTCTATTATGCAGAAAACATGATCAAGGACGGAAGACCAACCAAGGCGAATCCTGAACAGAGATATAAGAGATCTGAGAGCAAACCGTATCAGGTAAATAAAGATATGCTGCATATTGATCATCCACAGCTCAGCGTGAAAGAGGCTGATCTGTACATTGAACTGACAGAAGAGGAGTATTTTGCGATCCTCTTCCACGACGGCCTGTATGGATCCATGGCATATTATCTCAAAGGTCACGAAAGACCGCTGCAGACACTGCTGCATTATGCTGATTACTGGTGTGCGCACTTCGTAGAAGGTAAAACAATCCCGGAACCTGAACCGGAGGAAGAAGCAGAATCAAAAACGGCGCCTCAGGAGGCTGAAATTCCGTTTTAGGAGGGGTGAATGAATACAATAAAAATAAAATACCATACTGACATACCAAAGATCGAAAAGATCTCAATCGGTGACTGGATAGATCTCAGAGCTGCGGAAACGGTGGAACTCACAAAAGGGGATTTAAAATATATAAGCCTTGGGGTCTCTGTAGAGCTACCTGACAGATATGAGGCTTATATTGCGCCAAGATCCTCCCTGCCGAAGGCTTTTGGGGTCATATGTGCAAACAGTTTTGGGATTATTGACAACGCATTCCGAGGAGACAATGATGTTTGGAAATTCTGTGTTTATGCAATCCATGACACTATTATTTTTAAAGGTGACCGGATTTGTCAGTTCCGGATTGTTAAAAATCAGGAAGAACTGGAGATTGTCGAGGTGGAGGAACTCGGAAACGTAGACCGCGGAGGATATGGAAGTACGGGGGTCAGATAATGGCGAAGGGAGTGTGTATACGTTATGACGGAAAATGTATCCGGCCGGCATGCACAACGGAGCATAAAGTCAACTGCTGCTGGGAATGTTTCGAAGCATGCAACAATCGATGTAGAAAAACGACAGAGACACGACGTCGTTGTGTATCAATAGGTGATAAAGTCAACGTCTCGTGTGAAGTTGTTGGTCTTGTAAATGATGATTTTGACTGCTATGCAATAGTAAGAGCAGGTAAAGACCATATGATGATGGGCGCTGATACACTCATATTGTTCAAATATGACGAAGGAGGTAATGAATGAAGATTTATATTTCGGGTCCTGTGACGGGTCATAAAAATTACAAAGAGCAGTTCGGGAGTATGTCATATCTTTTGAAGCGCGAGGGACATGGAGCGGTCAATCCTGTGCAGATCATGGAGCCGGTGTGCGGAGTACTGGACTATAAAACAATTCTTCAGGCCGATCTTGAGTTGCTGGAAGATTGTGACGGGATTCTGATGATGCCCGGCTGGGAAGAATCACAGGGTGCGCAGAAAGAGTATGCTAAAGCAACAAGACAGGGTTTGCAGGTATTCTTCGCAGAAAGCATTGCAAAGCTGCCAAATGAACTCAGAAGGTTTTATAAGTTAGGAGGTCAGGATGGAACTGTACGAAAAGCTGCTGAACATTCAGCAAGAGCTGAAAGCTCCGAAGAATAGAAAAAACCGCTTTGGTGGGTATTCCTATCGAAACACGGAAGACATTTTTACAGCTGCAAAACCGCTGCTTGCTAAGTACGGCGTCATTCTTACTGTAACTGATGAATTACTGCTGATTGGTGATCGCTACTATGTGAAGGCAGAAGCGCATCTCTTTGATACGGAATCTGTCATAGAAATTAAAACCCGCGCTTATGCCAGGGAGCAGCTTGAGAGAAAGAAATCTGACGCAAGTCAGCTGACCGGCGCCGCGTCAAGTTATGCCAGAAAGTACGCACTGAATGGCCTTTTCCTGATTGACGATGAAGCCGACCCGGACACTTACGAAGAAGACGATGATCCGGATGAAGAGCTGGATAAGCTGGAAGAGGAAGAACAGAGAAAACCACGTTCCGGAAGAAAAAAAAGAGACAGTTTTGAAGCCATTGATGAAGATTCACCGTTTTATACAGTAATCGAAGACGATGAAGATGACGAAGAGGAACCAGACGACGAAGAAGAACCGGAAGAAGAAAGAAAGCCGGTCACCAGAAGGAGAAGAAAAAGGAGAGACTGATGGGTAAGCTCAGCAAAAAGTACGGAAAGATGGTATCTGCCAAAGAACAGAAAGCGATGAAAAAAGCCATGAAAGAACAGAGGGAGAACAAAGGAAGGTACCGGGAAGTACCGTCCGGACAGTATCCGGTTATTGTGGATAAAATGGAAGTCGGTGAGACTTCATGGGGGGATGATCAGATTACCATCTGGTTTAAGATTACTGACGGAGAATTCAAGAACTCGAATATTTTCTATAACGGCATGTTCAACGAAAACTTCAGTAATGGTATCAACGCCACAGCAATTCTGCTGTCGGATATGCTGGATGATGAAGATCTGACGGCTGAAATTATAGGCGTTCTCCTGAACAAATATGACAGCAAGAAAGGCATGGTCGCTATTGAGGATTTCATCGCGGATGCTGCGGAAGAGGTTGAATCCCTGTCTTATGACCTGGATTATGAAGTCAAAGAAGCAAAAAAAACGAATCCGAACACTGGAAAACCGTATATAAATAAAAACTATCAGATTATCGAAGTGTACGACAGATAGAGACTGACGCAGTACCGGAATCATTCCGGTACTGCATTCGAAAATATTTAGGTGATCGCATGATTTTTTACGATTTCGAAGTATTTAAATACGACTGGCTGGTTGTACTGAAGGATATTACAGCAGAACATGAACATGAGACAATCATTGTCAATGATCGTGAATGGCTGCAGAAATTCTATGAAGAGCACCAGTATGACATCTGGGCGGGTTTTAACAGCCGGCATTACGACCGATGGATCCTGAAAGCCATCCTATGCGGACTGGATCCGAAGGAAATGAACGACTGGATCATTGTGCAGAAGAATGAACCATGGTTGTTTTCTTCTCTGCTCCGGGAAATCCACATCAATAACTATGATGTTATGCCCAGCCCGCCGGTCGGGCTGAAGACTATAGAAGGCTTTATGGGCGATGACGTCCGGGAAAGTGAAGTGCCGTTTAATATCGACCGGAAGCTGACGCAGGAAGAGATCGATCAGACGATTTATTACTGCCGTCACGATGTGGAAGAAACAATTGAAGTATTTTTCCATCGCATAGCTGAGTTCGAGGCTCAGATGGGGTTAGTGGATGTTTTCGGGCTGGATTTGTCGGCGGTCGGCGATACGGAAGCCAGAATCACAGCCAAGGTGCTGGATTGCAGGAAAAAGAAGCTTAATGACGAATTTGATTATTACTTTCTGCCGTGTGTCAGACTTAAAAAGTATGCGTACGTGATGGACTGGTTTCAGAGTGTAAAGAAGAATGCGCCGGATTCCAGGACAAAGAACTTTGAGCTGAAGCGAAGAGCGTTTTACAGTCAGGAGCTGGTCACAGAAGTGGCCGAAGTGCCTCATAAATTCGGTTTCGGAGGACTTCACGGCGCAATCGACCATCCGGTCCACATGGACGGTTATATCCTCCATGTCGACGTTGGGTCCTATTATCCGTCCATACTGATTGCCTATGATCTGGTAACAAGAGCGGCACGGCGACCGGAACAGTATAAAAATGTCTACGACACCCGCATGAAGCTCAAGAAAGCCGGTAAGAAGAAAGAACAGGCGCCGTATAAAAAGCTCTTAAACAGTCTCTCAGGGGCTATGAAGAGCAAAACCAATCCGGCCTACGATGCACGGAATAACAATATCATGTGTATTAACGGCCAGCTGATGCTTCTGGACCTGATCGAACATCTGGAAGCGGTTGAAGGGTTTGAATTGATTCAGAGCAACACGGACGGTCTGATCATCCGGATCCCGGATACGGATGAAGCCTTTGATCGGGTGGACGATATCTGTTATGAGTGGGAATCACGCTGCAGCACAGATCTGTGCAGTATCTCACTTGGTCTGGATATAATCACAGAGATCTACCAAAAGGATGTAAATAATTATCTTTGGGTGGATATTGACGGCGGTGTCGAGCGGATCGGAGATTATCTCAAGCAGCTGTCACCGATCGATTTCAACCTGGCGATCCTGAATAAGGCGCTGGTTGAGTACATGGTGAATAAAACTCCTGTAGAGGACACTATTAACGGCTGTGACGAATTAATTTACTTTCAGAGTATTGTTAAGTTGTCCAGTCTTTACGATTACACAGAGCGCGAATACGGCCCTTCCCGCATGGAACAGAAGTATAACAAACAGGGGAAGAAAGCCGGCAAGAAGCGCATCTACGATAACAGGGAACGATCATACAACAAAGCATACCGTGTGTTTGCCTCGAAGGATCCGGAAGACGGGCGGCTGCTCAAATGCAGAACCCTGTCTGACGGCACCTACCAGGAAGCAAAATTCGGAAAGACTCCGGACAAGTGCTTTATCATAAATGATGATATCAAAGGTGTGAAGTGTCCGGATAAGCTGGATAAAGGATGGTATATCGATTATGCCAGAAGGAGGCTGAAACAGTTTGGAATAGAGGTGTGATATGATCACAGTTAAATATAATAATCATGACGGAGAGCTGCAGTTGCGGCCGGAATTCTTTTTTCCGACAACGAAAGCAAGAATCAGAGCATTGTATAAAAAATTCTTCTGCATTGGTGAGCGGGACGCGTCAGATTATGTGGATGAATGCCTGCAGCACATAAATAAGCGAATCCCGGAGCAGGAAGGATATGCGAAAGCAGTCGCCAAAGTATATTTTAACCTGCAGACAACGCGGCGTGAATTGAAGAACAACATCAAAGCAAAACGTAAAGCGAATGGTGTTGCTCTGCGTGGCGATGAGCTGAAAGAACATAAAAATCATCTGGAATTCGTTAATGAAGATTATAAAACTTATAAACGAGACGCTGAACAGGCTGCAAAGGATCTGAAAAAACTGAAGGAAAACAGACAGTTTTTACTGGAGTTAAGAGATGGCTAACTGGACTGGAAATAATAAAATATTTAAAACCTATGTCAAAGGAAAAAGTTCCGGATCCGGTAAAAGACCTGCGGAGAAAGTCAAAGGAAGAGATCATATAGCAGACTTTAACGAAGTGAAGGACTGTGATTGTTTTGGTGCTGTACTTAAGCCCGGAATCATTGACATCAGCTTTGATGATAAGGAAATGTATGAAACGTTTCTTCAGATGGCTGAAGACAACGAATGGAAATGTCTTGCGTTGCCGTCTCCAAAAGGTGGTCATACGTACTGGAAATACGGCAGGAGGCAGATTAAAAACGGATCAGATAAAAAGCTGGCGGTTGGTTTTGTGGCTGATCTTCATTCAGGTTCTACTTATATCCCGCTTTGCGTTCACGGGGAAAAAAGATATCCACCGGATTATGATATCTATGACGATGAAGATTATCAGGAAGTTCCGGATGAACTTCTGCCAATTGACACATCTGTAAATCTATGGCGGATGAAGGATGGAGAAGGTCGGAATCAGGAAGTTTTCCGGTATATTCAGCGGCTTCAGGCAGCTTACCAGTTTTCGCAGGAAACCATCATACGGATCCTGCGGCAGAGTAATAAATACATCCTTGCGGATCCTCTGCCGGAATCAGAACTTGACGTAATACTGCGAGATGAATCCTTTGAAAAACCGATCTTTTTTAACGGTAAGACGTTTCTTTTTGATCAGTTTGCCGCGTGGCTGGTCAGAGAACATCATATAGTGATGATTTCCGACCAGCTGCACATTTATAAAAACGGCACTTATTTACCAGGGTATCATGACATAGAAAAAGCTATGATAAAAGATATTCCGGCGCTCAGGAAGACGCAGCGGAGAGAAGTGATTGAATATATGCAGCTGATCGCAAATGAGGCTGAAGCGGCGCCGGCTGATTATATAGCATTTAATAACGGAATATTACACATCGAATCGGGGGAATTACTTCCACCTGACCCGAAACTGTATATCACAAACCGGATACCACATGATTATAATCCGTCGGCGTATAATGAAACGGCTGACCGGATGCTGAATAATATAGCGTGTGAGGATCCGGACGTCCGGGCGCTGCTGGAGGAATGCATTGGATATTGCTTTTACCGGAAAAATAATCTCCGGAAAGCCTTCATTCTGACCGGCGGGAAACGCGGCGGTAAATCCACTTATCTGGACTGCATCAAAACAATTCTGGGGAAAGATAATGTATGCAGCCTTGATCTTCAGGAGATCGGAGACCGGTTTTCCACAGCTATGATGTTTGGTAAACTGGCCAACATCGGTGATGACATCGGTGATGATTTTCTGAGAGGAAATCAGGTAGCCATTTTCAAAAAAGTCGTAGCCGGAAACCGGATTAAAGCAGAACGAAAAGGACAGGATCCCTTCGACTTTGATCCTTACGTAAAGCTGCTCTTTTCGGCGAATGAAATACCAAGGATGAGGGATCGCGGGAACGCTGTACTGGACCGGCTTATCATTATTCCGTTTAATGCTGTTTTTGATAATACCAGAAAAGATTATGATCCTTTTCTGATGTCCAAACTGAAGGAAAAGGAATCGGTCGAGTATATGATCAGGATCGGCGTGAAGGCACTGCGGCGGGTGCTGGAGATGAGAAGATTCACCGGTGCGAAAGTAGTGGAAGACAGAATAAAAGAGTATGAAGAGGAGAATAATCCGGTTCTTGCATTTATCAGAGAACTGGATGTAGAGGTTGATATCATCAGTGAACCGGTCGGAGATGTCTACAGAAGATATTCTGTCTTCTGTCACGAAAACGGATTTAACGCACTGAGTAAAACGATATTCAGCAAGCAACTCTGCAGCATACTTAATATTGATTCGGCAGCTAAAAAAATAAACGGAAAAGTCAGGAGGATATATACGAGATGATGATTCAGTTTGAATACGAAAAACACACTAAAAACACAGTCCGGTTTAAGGAAGTTGCAGAAGGTTATAAAAAGATCGGAACTTTATATATTCAGCAGAAGGCACTGGAAAACATAGGATGGGAAGACGGTGATATGCTGTCTGTTAATGTGAAGGTTATGTGAAAAAGGTAACAGGTAACAGGAAGGTAACAGAAGAAGGTAACGGCTGGAAGCCAGTGATTTCAACGTGGTAACAGAAGTAACAGAAGAATTCAACTTAATTATTATATATATATATATATATATATATATATA
>Ga0326513_10000311_pt1 | contig 40225 bp, 45 predicted proteins | sample 2_2465_0518_D_FD_203654 | JGI IMG/M metagenome (GOLD analysis project Ga0326513, IMG submission 203654) | Bovine rumen microbial communities from UC Davis, California, United States - 2_2465_0518 | ecosystem: Host-associated > Mammals > Digestive system > Stomach > Rumen | place: USA... | reverse complement strand
AAAAAGAGACCGAGATCGAAGAGAATACCGCAGAGCAGACCGGCGAGCGCAAGATCAAGATCATGCTCCCGTACAGCGAGACGGAGGGCGACGTTTTCGTCTCCGTGAACGCGAGGACTTTTCTCATCCAGCGCGGCGTCGAGGTCGAGGTCCCCGAGTGCGTGTACGAAGTGCTCCGCGAGAAGGACCGCGCGCTTATGAAGGCGCACAACGCGGCTCGTCAGTTCGAGACGGAGTAAGGCATCAGGGGGGCGCTTGTCCCCCTTTTCTTGAAAGGAGAGCGCAGGGTGAACATAAACGAGGCGATAACGAGAGCGGACGCGCTGAAGGGCAACGATTTCGACCGGAGCGACAAGGTCGCGTGGCTGTCCGAGCTCGATCACAAGATATACGAGGAGATCGTCAAAACTCACGAAGGCGGCGAGGACGTCGTTTTCGAGGGATATACGGCGGAGAGCCCGGCTGATACGGAGCTTCTCGCCGACCGTGCGTACGCGGAGCTGTATCCGGCTTGGCTGTGCGCGCAGATAGACCTCCACAATTCGGAGATCGCGAAATATAACAACTCAATCACGCAATTCAACGCGCTTTTTCAGGCGTTCTCGCGCTGGTACAACCGGACGCATATGCCGAAAAGCACGTATTTCACATATTTTTGAGCAAAGGAGGTCGGGACGATGATATATCCCACTCTATCCGACACTGGCGCGAGGCGCGAATTCGCGGACATCTTCGCCGGTCTTGACGTCAACGACCGCACCACCATCAGCGGATGGGCGGGATACGGACGGCGCGAGGTCTCGACGAAGTTCTCGTGGGAGAAAAACGCGACGTGCGACAAATATCCGTCCGCTTCGACGAGAGAACACCGGCGCATCAACGAGTGCGGACAAAAGCCGCGCGGTTTTGCGCTGCTGAAAAGCACGGACGACAAGGTCCGCACGCTGTACGTCGCCGTCGATCCGAACACGGTCGCCGACGATCCGAACACGGTCGCCGACGCGCTCTACGTTGACGACGCGGCGACGCTCGGCGGCTTCGCTCACAACGATTACGCGAAGCATATCGTCGGGCTCGGGGGCAACGCGTATATACTTCGCTCCGACGGTCGCGATCCCGACCCGGCGTTCAAGGTGGACGGCACGTTCGTCGACACGATCGAGGCGCTCGACTTTACGTTTGAACTTGACACGACGGTCAACGACGCCGTATATATCCCGTGCGATATCGACGGAAACCAAATGCTTGTCTGGTACAGCGACGCCGCGCCCGACCCGAGCGGAATGACGGGAGACGTCGGGCTGTACTGGATCGATACCGCGGGAGACGCGGAACAGCTCAAAAAATACTCGACCGTTCTTCAGGACTGGATACCCGTCTCTCGTGCGTATATAAAAATATTCTTTGCCGGCGTCGAGTTCGGCGACCGGCTCAAAGAAGGGGACGCAATAGTTATCACAAACGCGTTCGCGGCAACCAGAGAAGGCGAGGGCGCAAGGGAAAAAGCATACAACGAGCGCGTGATCGAGGCGCTGAACACCGGCAACACGGCAAGTCATATTGTCAAAAAGGCGGGACCGTGCGAGGAAGTAATCGACGGAGTGACCGAGATCGGAAGCTACGTCATTATCGAAACACCGAACACGGTCTCAGTTTCCGCGCGCGGATATCGGGGGCAGGATCAGTCTCACGCGCTGACGGTCACGAAAACCGTTCCGGCGTTTGAATTCGTCTGCGCCGGAGAAAACCGCGTCTGGGGGTGCGTCAGCGAGAAGAACGAGATACGCGCGTCGAAGCTCGGCGACGTTTCCAACTGGAACAGCTACGCGGGCATATCGACGGACTCCTACGCGGTGACCGTCGGCGGCGAGATCGGCAGATTCACCGGCGCGGCGTTTGCTTTCGGCGGTCCGGTGTTTTTCAAGGAGAACGCAGTCATCCGCATATACGGCACGGCGCCGTCGAACTACCGTCTGTCGAGCATATCGGTGCCCGGAGTGGCGTCCGGAAGCGGACGGAGCGTCGCCGTCGTGAACGACCTTGTGTTCTACCTCTCGCCGAACGGGGTGTGTTACTATGACGGGACGTCGGTACACGAGATCGGCGAGCCGATCGGCAAGGCGCGCTATAAAAACGGCGTGGGCGCGGGCGCTGCCGGAAAGTATTATCTCTCCTGCGAGGATCGGGACGGCGGACATCATATGTTCGTTTACGATCTCGCCCGCAATCTGTGGACGCGCGAGGACGAAACGAAGGCGCTGTTCGGCGCTTCGCTCGGAAATTTCGTGACCTTCGTCGAGGAGAGCGCAGAAGGGCAATACCGGATGATCTCGAACAGACCGGACGCGCCCGTCGTGAACGATCCGGAGAAACACGACGAAGACTACGAGACGGAGGGAGCGTTCGACTGGGAGTTCGTCACGCCGGTCATCGGCTACGAGAGCCCGAATCAGAAGTATCTGTCACGCTTCAATATCCGGCTTATGATGGACTTCGGAGCGCAGCTTGAGATATATCTGCGCTACGACAACGAGGACGGATGGGAGCGCAAAAGCGCGGTTACGTCGTTCGGTCGAAAGAGCTTCACGATACCGATACGGCCGAAGCGGTGCGACCATATGCAGATACGCTTCGCCGGACACGGCGACTGCGTGATATACTCACTCGCAAAAATCTACGAAGAAGGGAGCGACGAGGTAAGATGATCCCCGATGTACCGAGAAGACCGGCAAGCGGAAACGTGCACGAGCAGATCGCGGACATATACCGCAATCTGGCGGCGATGCGCGACTATATCGAATATCAGCTCAACGTCATCGAAGACCGGCTGAACGATCTGGAGGAAGAAAATGGCAAATAAGAACGAGACCGAGCTCGAACGGCTGAGACGCCAGCTTGCCGAGGCGACCACGCAGAAGAACAGCGCGTCGGCTGAATACACCGACTACGTGCGCCGCGGATATACGCCGAGCGAGGAAGTACAGCAGCAGAAAAACGCCTATATGCAGGCGAGAGAAAGACTGAATAATTATACACCGTATTCAAACCCGAACGCCGCCGCGATGCAGCAGGCACTTTCGACTCTCGTCGACCGTCCGGCGTTCAAGTTCTCGACCGACGGAGACGCGCTCTACGAGCGGTACAAGAACGATTATCAGGCGATGGGGCGTCGGGCGATGGAGGACACCGTCGGTCAGGTATCGGCGCTTACGGGCGGTTACGGCAACTCCTACGGGGCGACCGCGGGAGCGCAGGCGTACAACGACTACATCTCGCGGATGGACGAGGTCGTGCCGGAGCTTTACCGGCTCGCGCTCGACAAGTACAACGCCGAGGGCGACCGCCTACGCCAGAACTACGATCTGCTTGCAGCTGACGACGACCGCGGATACGCGCGCTGGGCTGCCGACCGCGACATCGCCGCCGACCTTGCAGACCGTCTGGGGAGCGACTACCGCGATGAGCGAAGCTTTGACTACGGGCTGTGGGGAGACCGCCGGAACGCTTATCAGACCGCCTACGAGGTGGCGAGGGACGCATACGGCGACGCATACGACGCCGAGGATCAGCTCTACGGCCGCAATCGAGACGAGGAGCAGACCGCATACGAACGCGCGCGCGAAGCTGATCAGACCGCGTACGACCGGTATATGGATCAGGTCAACCTCTCGCTCAAGGCGTCCGGCGGCGGTGGAGGAAGCGGCGGAAGCGGAGGCAACGAAGGCACAGGCGAGGTCAAATACGCCGGATGGGGAGACCTCAACGAATACGACCGCGAATCTCTCGACACGCTTGCAAAGAAGTATCGAGGATCCCACAACGACGCAGACGCAGACGCGCTGCTCCGTGAGATCATGGAGATCGAAGACACGACGGGCTGGGAACTTTCGCGCGTTATTTCGTATATCCAGATACACTACGGCATATCTCTTGAGCCCGAGGACGTCGAACGGCTTGATGAGGAGCACAAGAAGGGTGGCGGACGAGTGCCGCGTGCGCCCGTCAGCTATTCACAGAAATAAGGGAGGAGCATATGAGCAGAGCATCCGATCTTTACAACGCAAGACACAAGAAAAAGCAGGAGGAGACGAGCGAGGAGAACGCCGCCTCCTCCTCGTCGTCCGCAACGAAAAGCAGGGCGACGGAGCTCTACGAGCAGAGACAGGCCGCCGCCGGAAAGAAGACGTCGGCATCCGCTACGACTTCGGCCGGGACGAGAAGCCGCGCGCGAGAGATATACGAAGCGCGTCAGGCGAGAGCGCAGAGAGAAGCCGCGCGCGAGGCGAAGTACAAGGCGTACGACGCGGCGCGCGAGGTCAAGCTGGCAAACGATCCGGACTATCAGGCGAAGCATCAGCAGAGACTTATAAGCAACGCGGCGAGGGATCAGTTCGTCGCGGCGTCGAAGGACGTTATGGGACGGCTGATGAAGGGCGAGAAGCTCACAGACATACAGAAGTCCTACGCCGAGCAAAGGCAGGCCGCCGATCTTTACTACAGATACGCGGGCGAATACTCGAAGCTGACGCCGGAGCAGCAGGCAAACGAAGCGCGAAAGCTCTATTCGACGAAGTACGGCGCGAAAAAGGCGTTCGACGAGGCGTACGGCTCGTACGAAACGGGGAAGAACGCCGCGACGATCGACGCGAACGGCGACGGGCGCATCGACGAGCGCGATCTCCGCGAGAAGGCGCGCGCTTCCGCCGACGCTTCGGATCGCTATAAATGGCTCGTCTACTTCGGCGACGAGAAGGCGCTCGAAGATGAGCGCAAGAGGTACGCGACCGACGCCTATCTCGAGGAGCAGAAGGCGAAGTACGAGCGCAACAAGCGCGAGCTTGCGCGGATGGATTACGAGGACAAAAGGAGAAATGCCGAAAATCCTATAAGCCCTACAAGCCGAGCGGCAAAAGCAGACGCCGAAAAAGAAGGAAACGAACAGGAGACGTATCGCCGGCTCATTGACAACATCGAAGGACGTGCCGACTGGGAAAGCGACACGGAACCGAGAAACGGCAGATATGATCCTGTTGAAGTTCACGAGCAAGCCGAGGAAGCGGAAAACAGGCAAGCCCGCAGAGACGAACTCGAAGCGAACGCGAACAGATACAAGCGGCTCGTGGCTCCTCTTGAAAACGCTCGCAGTTATTACGGGAGAGAGGATTTCGAAAAGAACTCCGAGGCCGGAGACATACTGAATCCGCAGGAGCGCTACGATAAGTTTATGGCAGATCCCGATACGCAGACGTCGTTCGCTCTGTCCGCCGACACCGCGTCTGGTCCAAACTCGACGAATTACGAACGGCTCTATAAAGCAGACACGTGGAAGCAGCTTACCGACGATGAAAAAAAGGTCTGGTATTATATATACAGAACCGAGGGAGACGCAGCGGCCGCGCAGTATCTTGACACTATGAGAGATATTGCAGATCAAAGACTTATGCAGGACTCTGCCGACTATGTTGCGCAAGCCGGCGCGCTCGAGCGGATATTTTTGAATATTGCCAGCGTTCCGATGAGCGTTTTCGGCGCTCCCTACGCGCTTATCGAAACCGCGGCGGAAGGACTTACCGGAGAATATCATCCCTACAAGAACACGTGGTCAAATCAAGCGCAGGCAATACGCGAAGGAACTTCGCGCGACTGGCACCCGGTCGGGCAGTTTTTCTACAACGCAGGGATGAGCGCCGCCGACAGTATGCTCGGAGCGTTCACACTCGGGAAGAATTACACTTACGCTATGGGTATGGGAGCCGCCGAGAAGCGGGCGCAGGAGCTGTGGGAGGAAGGCGCTTCTCCGGCGCAGATCGTCGTCGGCGCAGGGCTTGACGGCATCGCCGAGGCGCTGTTCGAGGAGGTCTCGATCGAGAAGCTGCTCTCGAAGAAGGCGCTCGCCGGTTTCAAGGGATGGCTCAAGGCGTCGCTCGTGCAGGCGGGCACGGAAGCGTCCGAGGAAGCGGCGACGGGCGTCGCCAATCTGTTCAACGACATCGTCGTCCGCGGGAATATGAGCGAGTTCGCGCAGACGTACCGCCGCTATCTGTCCGAGAACGGCGGCGACGAGATGAACGCGCTGTGGCGCACGATCGGGGACAACGTGCAGGAGATCGGGCTGGAGGCCGCCGCGGGCGCCGTTTCCGGCGGATTCTCCGGCGGCGCGTTCAACCTTGCGAACATCGACAGCGTGGCGACCGCCGAAGCGAGAGTCCACAACACCGCCGACGCGATCCGTCAGATCAGGGAGTTCGAGTTCAACCGCGCGAACGCTCAAATGCAGGGCAAGCTGACAGCGGAGGCCGACCAAGCGATCAGCGCCGCCGAGCAGAGGTTGTACGACAAATACAATCTCGAGGCGTACGACGTCGAGGTCACGCCGGAGGGCGCGATGGACGCCGCGGAGTATTTCGCAGAAACGGCGTCCGAGGAGGTTGCGAACGACGTTGAGCGCACGCTCGCGGATTTTCGCTCCGGTGAATATCTCACGACGGAGAGCGGAGAGACGGAATACGTCGCCGACAACGGAAGCGAAGCGGAGGCGGTGAACATCGACCGCATCGTGCGCGGAGAAAACGGAGAAAAGCTTTTCGAGCTTGCGGACGGAAGGACGGTATCTCCGAAGAATGTGACGTTCGGGACGGCGAGAGAAGCCGCCGTGTACGGCGTTCTGACCGACGCAAAGGCGGTGGACGCGCGGGACGCCGACGAGATCGCGAAGGCGGTGCTTGCGAGCGAAGCCGAGAGCGCCGAGGGATCGGAGAGCGTCGACGCCGCCGCGATGACGGCAGCCGCCGTCTCCGCGTACAACTACGGCCGACTCGGGCTCGGGTACGCCGACGCGGTGAAAACTGATCTTGCTCAGAACGCAAACGCGACGATCTTGCAGAGGGCTTACGATCTCGGCGAGGCGCGAGGGAACGAAAGGTACGCCGCCGAGCAGGGGAACGTCGACGAGGGCAAGCTGACGTACACGCGCAAGGGCGAGGGGAGAGTCATATTCGACGACGCGATCACCGCTGAGGACAACACGACTCTGATCGACCGCGGGCACGCCGTGACGGTCGAAGGGCTCGAATATCTCGCGAAGGCGCTGGGCGTCAATATCCATCTCGTCAAATCCGCAAAGAACGCGAACGGCGAGCGCGTCGGCGACAACGGGTGGTATGATCCGGCGACCGGCGACATCTATATCGACATCTACGCCGGAGAGCGCGGGAATTCGCTGATTATGTTCACGGCGGCTCACGAGCTGACGCACTTCATCCGGCAGAATTCACCGGCGCAGTTCCGCGCGCTCGCGAATTTCCTCGTTTCCGTTTACGGCAAGCACAACCAGAGCGTGACCGATCTCGTGAACGGGCAGATCGCGAAGGCAAGGGACAACGGTCGCACTCTCGACACGGAGGAAGCGTTCGAAGAATTCGTCGCGGACTCGATGGAGAGTATGCTCGAGGACGGCGAGGTCATACGCCGCCTTGCCGTGGAGAATCCGGGGCTTCTGAAAAGGATCGGCGATCTGCTCCAAAGCTTTGTCGACCGTCTGCGCAAGCTGTATCAGGGGCTCACTCCAGACAGCGAGGAAGGACAACTCGTTCGCGGGTGGATCGACGAGGCGAATCAGCTTCGGGAAATGTTCGCCGCCGCGCTTTCAAGCGCCCGCGAAGGATATGCGAAAGCGGGAGTCGGAGAGGCGGAGGGTACGTTTGCCGACGCTTCTACCGGAGAGGACGTAAAGAAAACCAAAAAATCTTCGAGGTCTCGCGTGACGTCACAGGAAGACGCCGACTACCTCGCCGCCGTGGAGCGCGGGGATATGGAGACGGCGCAGCGTATGGTCGACGAGGCGGCGGAGCGATGGGGAGCCCTGACGGACGATGATGAGGAGCCGATCCAGCTTTACCATCAAACCGGCGCAGTCTTCACCTCATTCGACGTCGGTCACGACGGCGCAGGCCGCAGAGATAACGAGACTCCGAGAGGTATTTTCCTGAAGACCTCGCCCGACGATATCGGTGTGAAGGGCGATATACAAATGCCGCTTTACGCGAGGATGACAAAAGCTTTGACGGCAACTGACCGCTCCGATCTGGTGAGGCAGCTCGAAAAGATCGTTCCGGGATATGCAGAAATCAAGAGCCGTATCGCTTCTCTGGATGCGGAGTATCAGTCGAAAGTGAACGAAGCGCGCGAAGCGTGGAGAAAAGGGATCACCGAGTGGAGGAACAGTCACCCTGACGCCGACCGTCGCTCGGCGTGGGATGACAGTGCGATCAGCGAGCTTTTTGACGAAGAAGAAAGACTGATCGACGAGTGGACGGAGAAAGCGACCGCTCTTGACGTAGAAGCGAAGGATCTTCTTACCCGAGGACTGATCGAAGCCGGCTATGACGGCATTATCCTATCGCATGACAAAGGGAGCTTCGGGCGCAGCACAGACGCTTATATTGTCCTTGACAACAAGAACGTCAAGCTTTCCGACCCTGTAACTTATGATCGCGGCAACGTGATCCCGCTTTCGGAGCGCTTCAACGAGGAGAAGAGCGATATTCGCTATTCCTCCCGCGGACGCACGCAGGCGCAGAGGGACAGCGAAGCGACGGCGAAGGAGATTCGCGAGCGCTTCGGACTGACGATGAAGACCGGCGACATCGCCGAGCGGCTTGCGGCGCTGTATGAGCGCATCGGTACGGAAATGAAAGCGGACGATCCGGACAGAGCCGCGCTCGACGAAGAAGTGCGAAAAGTCGTTTCGGAGATCGACGAGGTGCGCGAGATCACGCCCGAAAGGTCGGAGTACGCGCAGACCGTCCTGAACGCCGTGCGAGGAACGAAGATATATCTCGATCAGACTATGGTCGGCGAGATCAAGAGTTCGTTCGGATCGCTGCGCAATTTCACGAAGCGCTTTTTCGGCGACAAAGTGACGTTCACTTCCGACAGAGGCGCAGGAACGGCGCTCGACGTGCAGTGGCGCGAATGGGCGAGCCAGTTCCCCGGCACGTTCGACGCAGAGGAAAGTTCGATGCCGTCGCGCCTGCTGGAGATCGTCGAGGCGATGAAGAACGACACGGAGCAGACGTACGAGCTCGATCACGACGCTATCGACGCCGATCTTGAAAGCGCGATCTGGGAAGGATACCGCGAATACGAAGCGCAGAGGTCAAGCAACCGCGCGATACTGTCGGAGGCGCTGGCAAGCGCGGCGCAGACGCCGGAGGAGCGGACGAACATACAGCGATACCGCTCCTCGGTCGACGAGATCAACAGAGCGGAGGCGCGCCTGAAAGAGGTCAACGCCGAGATCAGTGAGCTTTCCGTTGCGAAGGGTCCGCGCGATACTGCCCGAATCAACGAGCTGAAGGAGGAAAAAGCGAAGCTCACGAAGCAGATCGACGCCGCCGACAGCCGTCTACTCAAGCTGGAAGCGTCACAGCCGCTGAAGGACTACGTGGCGCGCGTGAGAGAAAACACGAAACAGACGCTGAACGCCGAGTATATCACGCGCGAAGCGAATCTGCGCGCCGAAATGGAAGCGGAGATCGAGCGCGTGCGGCTTGAGGAGCGCTGGAAGGGCGCGGAGAAGAATCACGAGCTTCGCAAGCAGAGAGACGCCGCGATCGAAGCGGTGCGCGAGAAATATCGCGAGCGGATCAGCGAGCTGAGGTCGAACAGGCGCGCCGCGGACGTGAGGCAGAAGCTCGGACGTCTGGAATCGAGACTGCGCCAGCGTCTGCTCCGTCCCGCGGAGAACAAATACGTGACTAACAAGATGATCGCGCCGGTCGCCGATCTGCTCACGCTCCTCGGGAGGTACAACGGAAAGAGCGATAACGTCGCGGAGCAGGCGCGGGCGCTTCTCAAAGCGTACGAGGACGCGAGAGTGCGCGCGGCGCTCGAACAGGACACTCTGCCGACGAAGATGACGACCGAGGACGAGGAAGGCCACACCGTCTCGGTCGACCACGATCCCGTGAAGCTTGCGCTTGAGGAGCTCGCGGACATTTTCGGCGAAGGCAGAAGCGTGCGTGATCTGACCGAGGACGAGCTGACGAAAGTCTACACGATAGCGCGGATGATCGAGCATCTCGTCGCGACGGAGACGAAAACGATCTCGACGAAGAAGGCGCTCTCCATCAACGCTCTGCGCAACAAGGCGCTCCGGGAGACGAGAGGCGCGAAGGACGTCTCAAAGTACGTGCTCCGGTCGGTACGGCCGCGCACGGCGTTCGAGATATTCGGCGGCTTTGTGAAGAACGGCGCGTGGGTGCAAATCTACGATATGCTGAACGAAGCGGACCTGAAGCGCGGCGATATCGTTATGGAACTCTCCAAAGTCTTTGAGAATCTTATGCCCGGAGACCGCGGCAGCGTCAAAAATCACGAGCGCGTGAGTCAAAAGGTCTTCGACGCTTTCATCAACCCGGACAACGCCGTTGACATCGGGCTCGTTGACGAGGACGGCAAGGCGTATCTCGTTACGCACGATATGCTCGTTATGCTGGCGCTGACTCTCGATCATCCGGACAACTTCGCCTACGTCGTGAAAAACGGGCTTTCCGCGCCGGACAAGGAGCGGTATTACAAGGGCAAGCTTGCCGACGCGTACACCGGGAAGGGCTGGAAGAAGATCGTCCCGCCTCACTTTGAGGAGCGAAACAAGATGTACGAGGAGCGCGCGTCGCTTCGCGAACAGCTCGACGGAATCAAAGACGAGGAGCGCCGGCAGGAGATTGCCGACAGGATCGAAACGCTCGACAAGCAGATCGAGGAAAACCTTGAGGAAGCGCGCAAGTGGGCCGAGAATATTAAATCCAAGATAACGGACGTTTGGGACGATTACGATCAGCGCTGGTATTATACATGGCGCAGATTTGCGGAGAAATCGCAGGAGAAGCTGAACGAGGCGACGCGGCTGATGTACGGCTTTGACCGTGCGAACGTCAAAGACTATTTCCCGATCCGCACGGATTCGCGTTTCGGCGCTCTGACGTTTGAGAGTCTCGTCCACGATTTCACGGTCGAAGGCGCCGGGTTTATGAAGGAGCGCGTCGGTACGGGCGTGCGGCCGCTTTATCTCGAGGGCGTTTCTTACGTCGCGAGAGATCATATCGGCAAGGTAGCGCAATACGCGGCGATGGCTCCGGCGCTCCGGGACTTTTCAAAGATCGTCGGCAAGAGCACTATGGTCGAGGGCAAGGTCGACAGTCTGACCGCGGCGCTCGATACCGTCTTCGATCACAAGAAGGGCACGAGGTGGCTCGAAAACCTCACTGCGGATATGAACGGCGCGAGGAAAAAGGAGAGCGTTTCGTTCTTGCAAAGGATCCGTTCAAAGTACGCGGGCGCCGTTCTCACGCTCAATCCGAGCGTGACGTTCGCGCAGGTCGCTTCCGCGCCGACAGCCGCTTCGGTCTACGGAGGCAAGGCGGTCGCAAAGGCGTTCGGCTTGCACGGTCTTCCGGTTGCGGGACGAGCGGACGATCAGCTCATAGCGAAGTGGACGTCGATCCTTTACAACCGCAATTACGGCGTTTCCGAACGCGAGGCGGGCGGTCAGGCCGGCGGCAGGAGCGCGCTCGACGCTGCGCAGGACAAGCTCGGTTTTCTTTTCAAGTGGATCAACGCTGCGGACAACTACACCGTCAACCGTTTGTGGTGGGCTTCGGAATACTACGTTCAGGAGAACTCGCCGGAGCTGAAGGTGGGGTCGGACGAATACTATATGGCGGTCGCGGAAATGTTCGAGCGCGGGATCCAAGAGACCCAGCCGAGCTACGGAGTGCTCCAGCGCCCCGATATTCTTCGCGATCCTAACGAGCTCGTGCGCTCGCTGACGATGTTCATGACACAGCGCTTGCAGAACTTCTCGATCATGTATGAGAGCATCGGGCGTTACCGGAAATACCGCGAGGACTACAAGAACAAGGCGAACGGAGTGACCGCCGAGGACGTGAGCGAAGCGGCGACGGGGATAAAGCGCGCGACCGTTTCCCTGCTGATCGCCGGGGCTATGATCGTTGCGTTCAAAACGCTGGCGGCGTTCGCGCTGTACCGCGTCGATTCGTGGAGAGACGAGGACGAGGAGCTCACGCCGGAGTCAATATCTCTGCATATCGCCGATATGTTCCTTGACACGACGATCTCGAACTTTCTCGGCGGCTCGGAGCTGTATTCGCTTCTTGGCTTGGCGCGACAGAAGCTTTTCGGCGCGAAGACTTACAACGACCCGCTGTTCGAGGTCAACTCCGTGGCGCAGGTCAACGATTTCGTCGACAACATCACGAAGCTTGTGACGTCCTTTACGACGCCGCTTGACGAAAACGGCGAGCTGAACGCGGGCGACTGGGCGAAGATCGGACTGCAATTCAAGCGCTCGGCGACGAAGGTCATCGAAACGGTGACGGGGCTGCCGGTCAACAACGCCGGGAAGATCGCTGACGGCGTCGTGAAGTGGACGAAGGACGTCATCGAGGGCACGGTCGGCAAATTCGAACAGCGCGTCGAAAGGACGCAGACGCAGCAGGCGCGCCGCATTGTCAAGGCGTATCTTGCCGGAGAAAACGAGAAGGTCGAGACGGTCAAAGCGGAGCTGGGCGACGAGAAGACGGCGAAATCCGCCGTCAAGAAGTATATCGCCAAGCAATACCGCAAGAACAAGATGAAGCGCGAGGACGTCGAAAACATACTCGACGACGTGGTCGGGATGGACGACGACGAAATCTTCTGGTGGTTTGACGAGCAGGACGCGGCGCGAGAAGGCGACGGGGACTCCGGCAAATACGACGACTTTATCGAAGCGGTCAGCACCGGGAAGGACCTGAAAAAGACGATCAAGAAATATCTTGACAACGGCGTCGGAGCCAAAACGCTGGCGCGCGCGATCACGGACAACTTCAAGCCGCTCTATCTCGAAGCGTCAACGGGCGAGCGGGCCAGTATGAAGGGGCGTCTGCTCAACGCTTATGTGGCGCTCGGATATGTCCGCACAAAGAAAGCAAATGACATCGACGAGTGGCTCAAACAAGGGGGGGATTAACATATCCCCCCTTTTTCTGTTATGCTTTATTCAGGATTTATCCGAGACAAGGAGATAACAGATGGATGATGTTGTTTACAGACTGAGTTTCGATCTGACGAAAGCGTACAGTCAGGGCACGGTCAACGTAAAGGCGGGCGACGTGCGCTCCCGCGTGATCGAGGCGACGTTTTCCGATAAGGGTCTGCCGTTCGATCTCAGCGGTACGGCGGTCTCCCTTTACACGCAGACGGACGACAATCCGCCGGTCGTGAAGTATATCGCCGGTACGGTCGCGCAGGACCACAAGACCGCGAGAGTGACGCTTCCGACGACGATGACGGAGGCGGCGGGCGTTTATACCTCCGAGCTTCGCATCACGGAAATCGGAGGCGAGAGCGTGCTCCAGAGCGCACAGTTCAAGATCATCGTCGCCGAAAACCTTTATGACGGCGCGAAGATCGAAGCGCAGGAAAAGTTTGACGCGCTGACGCATTACGCCGCGGTCGCGCACAATAACGCAGACAAAGCGGAGGCATACGCAAAAGGGACGGTCGACGGAGAGGCCGTGGAGGAAGGCGAGACGGGGTATCACGACAACGCGAAGTGGTACGCCGAGCAGTCCGCCGGGAGTGCAGACGCCGCCGCGGCTCAAGCGCTCCATTCCGCAAACTGGGCGCAGCATTCGTCCGAGATGGCAGACGCCGCGTCCGCGAGAGCAGACGCCGCCGCCGGGAGCGCGAACGCCGCCGCCGGGAGCGCGGAAAGCGCTGAAAATTATATGTATGACGCACAAGACGCCGCGGAGATAGCGAGAGGATACCGCGTCGAAACGGAACAGTTCAAGAACGTGGCGGTCGCGGCGGCGACAGCCGCAGAGGACGCCGTCGAAAATTATCCGCGTATCAGCGCTTCCACGGGGAACTGGGAGGTTTACGACGTCTCCGGCGGAACGTGGAGCGATACCGGCGTACACGCGCAGGGCGTAAAAGGCGATACCGGCGCGACGGGAGCAAAAGGCGACAAGGGAGACAAGGGCGACGACGGAACCGACGGTGCAAAAGGCGACAAGGGAGACAAGGGCGATAAAGGCGACAAGGGAGATAAAGGCGATACGGGAGAAACCGGACCGAAAGGGGATAAGGGCGACACCGGGACGGTCGATAACCGTATATGGGATTATCTCAACGTCGGAAGCGCGGCGAGCGCATCTGCGAGCGCGCCGGTCGTGACGATAAATGACGCTGCCGCCGCTCCGGTCAAGACGCTGAAGGTGACGACGAGCGAAGCGAGCGCTTCGGTATGGCGCGCGGGGAAAAATCTGTGCAAGACGGTTGACGGGACGTCGTCTTTGCAAAACCGACGTTTAGTCCGCTTAAACGGGACGTTGACCTGTACCGCCACCAACGACGTCGGTTCCGCCGTCATTGCCGACGCCGGGTGCTTTGACTCGTCGTACTACCTCCCGGCAGGAACGTACTTCTGGAGCGCCAACGGCGACTTTTCGGGGATCGGCGCGGAGGAGTATAAGACCTCTAACTTGTGCTTGCGTATGCTCACGTCGGGCGGGACGGAAAGGTTTATCCCCGAAGGGGTATTTACTCTTACCGCGCCTATGCGGATAGAACGTATCACGGCGCGAAACGAGGAGAACACCGCTAATCTGGCTATCAGCTTTAGTGCCGGTATGAGCTACACGCTCTCGCCGCAGATCGAAGTCGGCAACTCCGGCACGGCGTTTGAGGCGTTCGCAGGTCAGAAGTACGAAGGTGCGGCGTCGGAAGGCGTGGTCGATCTGACCGAGGGCGCGACGAGCGCAAAGGGCGTTTGCAATTTTATTCCGTCGTCGGGGACGATAGAGCTTGAATATCTCATTGCGGCGGGCCATACTCCCGTCCGAGGCGTTGACTATTGGACGGCGGCAGACCAAGCGGCGATAGTCACGGATGTTCTCGCGGCTCTGCCGACAGCGGAAGGAGGTGCGTACTGATGGCTAAAGTCACGATTAACGAAAGCACACTGACCGACATCGGCGATGCAATCCGCGCAAAGACGGGCGGAAGTGCGCTCATTGATCCTGCAGATATGGCGGACGAGATCGAGGCGATACCTAGCGGCGCGACGCTTATCACAAAGAATATCACCGAGAATGGGACATACAACGCAAGCTCGGACGATGCGGACGGGTATTCGAGCGTGACGGTTGACGTGCCGAGTAAATTTGTTGAAGTGCCCGAAAATGATGTTATATTTATCGATGACTACGAGCAGAGGATTGTATATTCATACTCAAAGTCCGAGTTTTTAGCGTTGACCGAAATGCCCTCGAATCCACAACACGATGGTTTGACATCATTAGGATGGAACTGGTCGTTGCAAGATGCTCAAGATTATGTTGCAGAAGCAGGTGGTATTGTAATAGGTCAGCTTTACACTACAGATGATGGCAAGGTACATCTTGAAGTTGAATTTAACGATGATTATTTTACACCTACATTGTCGTTGAAGTACACACAGGGGGCCTCTGTCGATTGGGGGGATGGTCACATCTCCGATTTGCCCGACGGCGCAACCGCGTATGCCACCGCGCCATATACTCACGGTGGAAAGTACACAATCAAAATCGCAGGAAACTTCACGATTTCCGGCAGTACATCGCTTGGTGAAACTTGGTACGGCGATGGTAACGATGCATCCGGAGCATTGAGTTGGTATTATCGAAGTACTGTACTCGGAGTGTTATTACCGACGAGTTTTTACACATATCGTGGCGGTGAGAATATGAATTTCACCTGTAGCAGATTTGCACGCTTGCAAAGAGCCGTTGGCATTATATATGCCGGTGGTTATAGTTTTTTTAATTCTACAAGTTTGCGAGTTTGCACTATTGCTACGGAGATTGGACAGAATGCCTTTGGCACAGCGGGTGTCCGATATATTTCATTGCCGAATGGAGTTTCCCAAATACCTGATGGTTCATTTCAAGAAACACGCCTCGCGAGGTTACTTATGCCTAAAAGCGTATCAGCGTTAAATTCGGCTGTGTTTGGCGCTTCAAATCGAATAAATTATACTTTAAGCCAAGTATATATGCCCGAAGGGATAACACGCATCGGTGGGTATGGTTCTTTTCAATATTGCTATGCTTTAACATCGATAATAATACCAAGCACCGTCACTTCAATAGGGGCGCAGTCGTTTCAATATTGTAGGGGACTATCAAGCATAATATTTAAGCCAACAACACCACCGACCGTGGCGAATAGCAATGCGTGGACAAATATCAATGCAAACTGTGTTGTAGGCGTTCCGTTCGCAAGTCTTGCCTTATATTTGGACGCGACTAATTATCCTAATAAAAATACCTATATCTACATAGGATATGGCACATATACGAACGGCGAATCACTACCTGCGACAGACACTACGGGTGCATATAATGTGGTTTGGTACGCGACACAGGATGATGCTATAAACCAAACTAACGCAATAGTTGTTGGCAACGGCAACGAAATATATTGCAGATATACTGTGATTTGAGAGGTGAATGATGGCAATACAGATTGAATATCCATACATTGATGAACTCGGCCAAAAACATTATGACCAAGAGAGGCGTTATTCCGACAAGGGCGTGTATCTCCGGCAGATTGAGTCGGGGTATGATGGATACGAGAGTGCGGTTGATTACATACCTTGTCGATACACCTACGAAGAAACCGACGAGCCGATCGATCCCGTTGATCCGACCGAGGCAGAATATGTACAGGCGATGATCGACGAGGCGCTGTAAAACGAGGAGGAAAATATGATAACGAAAGAACTCATTAAGGCGGCGCTTGTGCGCGCCGCGAGGACGTTTGCGCAGGGCGCGCTTGCCGCGATCGGAAGCGAAGCGCTCATCAGCAACGTCAACTGGCTGACGGTGCTTTCGACCGGCGCGATGGCGGCGATCGTTTCGCTCCTGATGTCGGTCGCGGGACTGCCCGAAGTGCCGAAACGCAAAGATCCCGCCGAGCTGGCGCTCGACGAGATCATCAATGAAACGGAGGACGCCAAATGAAATCAACGGATTTTGTCGCGAAGCTGAAGAAGATCGCGACGGACTACAAGACGCTGTACGTGCTGGGGTGCTTCGGCGCACCGATGACGGCGGCGAACAAAAAGCGCTACACGTCAAACTACGCGTACAACAGAGACCGTGCCGCTATGATCAACGCCGCTTCCGCCGACACATTCGGCTTTGACTGCGTTTGCCTGATCAAGGGCGTGCTCTGGGGCTGGAAAGGCGACAAGAACGCGGAATACGGCGGCGCGAAGTACAACTCGAACGGCGTGCCGGACATCAGCGAGGACGCGATGATCAATCTGTGCTCGGGCGTATCTTACGATTTCACGAACGTCGAGCCGGGCGAGGCGGTATGGATGCCGGGACACATCGGCGTTTATATCGGCGACGGGCTTGCCGTGGAGTGTACGCCTAAATGGAAAAACAAAGTACAGATCACGGCGTGCAACTGCGACAAGAGCGGTTACAACCGCCGCAACTGGTCGAAGCACGGCAAGCTGCCGTACATCACTTACGTCAAGCCGGGAGACGTCAACGGCGACGGCGCGGTGAACGCAAGGGACGTCGTCGAGCTGATGACGCAGATCGCGACCGGCAAAGCCGCGAAAAACCCGAACGCCGACGTGAACGGCGACGGCGCGGTCAACGCGCGCGACGTCGTCGCGCTGATGAACGACATCGTCGGCGCTTCGACAAAATTCGCCGTGGGCGACAAGGTGCGCGTGCGCTCCGGAGTGACGACGTTTGCGGACGGTACGCCGATGGCGCTCTGGGTGAGAAGCGCGGTGCTCTACGTTCGCAAGATCGAGGGCGACAAGCTCACGGTCTCGACGCAGAAGACCGGCGCGGTGACCGGCATTGTCAAGACGGCAGACGCCGTTAAGGCGTGAGGTGTGATATGGTCGACCAAAACGACATCGAACGCTTGAAGGAGATATTCGTCACGCGCCGCGAGTGCGAGGACGATATGGAGATCGTCACAAACCGGCAGAGCGAGAGCGAGCGTCAGCTTGCAATCATCAACACGAAGCTGTCGATGATCCTGTGGCTTCTCGGCGCGGTCGGCGGCGCGGTGATCACAATGCTCGTCAAGACTTTTCTCGGAGGATAAACGATGAACTGCAAGGAGTGCAAGATAAAACAGAAAAAGCAAGAGGAAAAAAAGGACAATGACAACGCTTCTGTCCCGTTTTTTGTCCACGAAGCGAATATGACTCGCATGGACCGGCACAACAAGCGGCTTTGCGTCGCGCTGATCGTGTTGATCATAGCGCTGTTTGCGTCCAACGCGCTGTGGCTCTGGGCGTGGTCGTCGTATGACTACACGAGCGAGGGGTACGTTTATACTCAGGACGGGCAGGGCGTGAACGTTATCGGCGACAGTAATGAGGTGGCGTATGGGGCAGAGGTTGATAATCCGTAGACGCACGCGAACGAGAAAGCGCGGAAACTCCAAGGGTGTGAGGCGCAGACGGAGATGATCGACTACACGAACAGCGAGATGGCGGCGCTCATCGACGAGCACATCCACTCCGAGCGTGACCGACTGATCCTCAAACGACGGCTTATAGACGGCAAGACGATAGAGCGCCTTTCGGAGGAATTCAACCTGTCGCCGCGGCAGACTCAAACAATCGTCACGCGCGGGCAGGCACGCCTATTTAAGCGGTTGAAATAATGCGTAAAAACTGCATATAAAACGCCTTCCGGCTTCATTGTCGGAGGGCGTTTTTTTATTTACAATTTTCTTGTAAAGGTGGTGTAAATGTGTACGACAATGACGAGATGTTGTTGGAGCGCGAACTCAAAACCGAGGAGGGTAAACCGCGTGTTTGAACTCTACAATCCGAATCCGGCAGGGCGCGCCGTGGGAGACTGCGCGATCCGCGCGCTGACCGTCGCGCTCGACGATCCCGCGACCGTGCCGACTCCGACGATCAACGTGATCGACGGCAGTCTGACGGTCGATCGGATAGCTTAACAAGGAGGAAAACGTGATGCACAAACTGATGGAGTACGTATGCGGCGAGCTTGAGGATCTCGAAAAGAAGGTCTCGAAAAACGGCGGTCTGACTCCCGCCGAGATCGAGTACGCCGACAAGCTTGCGCACCTCAAGAAGAATCTGCTCAAAACGGAGGAGATGTCGGCCGAGAAGGACGAGTACAGCAACGCTATGCGCGGCGGCTCGTATCGCGGCGGCTCTTACGCAAGAGGCGGCTCTTACGAGGGCAGCTACGACGGCAGCTACGAGGGCGGAAGCTACGCCAGAGGGCGCGGCAGAAACGCAAGGCGCGACAGTATGGGACGTTACAGCAGCGAGCGTGGGTATTCCCGCGACGGCGAAGAACTGACCGAAAAACTGCGCGACCTTATGGCCGACGCTCCGGACGAGGGCTCTCGTCAGGAGATCGAACGGCTCGTTCGGAAAATGGAGCAGATGTGATCGTCTGATCGAAGCAAAATCTCCCCGTGAAAAGCGGGGAGATTTTTTGACTACTTTTTTGACTACTTTTTTAGTGCAAAATAGTGTCAAATAGTGCAATTTATGACAAAACAAAAATCCCCGAATGCCTATAAAACATAGGTATTTCGGGGACTTTTGGGGTGGAGCTAGTGGTGGGGATTGAACCCAAATAAGTTGTCCGTATTATGGGGAGTTTGAGACCGCTGACTACTTTTTTTACTACTTTGCTGAGAAAAATGCGTTTATCTTTTCGGCGGTTTGTTCGGCTCGGCTTTTGAGGATGTGAGTATATACGTTCTGGGTGATAGCGACGTTTGAGTGTCCGAGCAGGTGTTGAGCGTCTTTCGGGGTGACGCCTGCGTCGAGCAGGATCGAGGCGTAAGCGTGACGAAGTTGGTGCATAGTGCACTCCACGCCGAGAGATTTCTGCCATTTTTGCCACAAACCGCGCAGAGTAGAGTAATTATACCCAAACAACCTTCCGCTTGAATTTGGCGGCAAATATCGTGCGAGAGCGTCGAGCAACGGAATCTCGCGTTCGCCTGCCGCGGTTTTTGTGCGGTGCTTTAAGATGGGCTTGTTATTGTCAAAGACGATTACCTTGTTGACGGTGATCGTTTTTCTCTTTCTGTCGAAGTCTGACCAGTCGAGAGCAAGGACTTCGCCGCGGCGCATGCCGGTATATATAAGTATTCGGGGAAGCAGCCATTCGTACTCGCCGTGCGCGATCTTATATATATCTTCCTCGGAAGGCGGCAGACGCTGAGTTTTAGGGAGATTTCGCGGGAGTGAGAAGCCGGTCGCCGGATTGTGCTTCACGTCGCCGTGCAAGATCGCGTGCCGGTAGACGACGGAGATCACGCCTTTTTGCGCCTGCACGGTTTTCAGCGAGAACTTTTGCGAGATAAATCCTTTCAAATAATTATTGACGTCGGGGACGGTGATCTCCTCGGCGTATCTGTCGCCGAAGCATTCGACCGCGCGCTCATATGCTTTTGTATATCCTTTTTGAGTTGTGATCGAGAGCTCGTCCCAGCAGTCGGCTTTCCATTGTTCAGCGATCTCCCGGAACGTCAGGGGCGCGTTTGCCCGGCGTTCGTATTGTTCGATCTTCTCGTCGATCTCCGCGACGGTCCTTCCGTAAAAAACAACGCTTTTGCCGTTGATCATCTTGCGCCGCTGGTATCTGCCGTCGGCGCGTTTTTTTAATCTTGGCATATCCCTCGCTCCTTTACCATCATATCATACGTCACCTTGAGCGCGGAGACGGCGGCGGTTTTGAGGCGCTTCACGTCGGCGTCGGAGAGCAAGCCGATCTCGCCGAGGTAGTATTCGCCGTTTGTCTTGATGATTTCCCAGCCGATGTCGCGGACAAGGACGTTCAGCACCGCGAGATCGTCCGGCAGGTCTTCCTTCGGATATATATGCCCGAGACTTTTGACAAACTCCGCGTCGTCTTCGTCGACAAGACCGGCAATGCGGGCTATATCGTCTGTGCTCCATTTGAGCGCCTGAGATAACTCGAGCACCGTAGACCATTTGACCTCTCGTTCACCGCTTTCGATTTTTGAGATCGCCGATCGCCCGGCATATCCGACTTTCTTTGCGAGCGCGTCCTGACTCATTCCAAGTTCTTTTCGGCGAGCGCGGATTTTCTCATTTATTGTCATACGTTCGTCCTCCTTGTTGTGTTGAGTTTACCACAAAAACGGCGGAAAATCAATCCGTTTTGGAAACATTTTGATTTTTTTCGAAAAAAGTGTTGACAACGCGGCGACGGTGTGATACAATGAGTTTGTCCCCCCCGAGGGGACAAAAACAGAAAGGAGAAACGCGGTGACAAACACCAACAAATTAAAAGGGCGCATCGTCGAAAAGGGATATTCGATGTCGAGCTTCTCGGAGGCGGCGCACATATCTCGCCCCGCACTGCGGCGAAGGTTGACCGGCAAATCCTCTTTCCGTGCGAGCGAAATTGAGACAGTTTGCCGACTTCTTGACATTCCCCGGCGCGATCTGACGACCTATTTTTTTGTCGATCCGTGTCCCCAAAACGGGAACAATGGTCAAAAAAGCTCGACAAAAGCCGCCGAACGACAAGAATCGACGGCGGCGCGAAAGTAAAATGAAAAAACCGGGCGCGGTAAAACGCAGGAGGATGGTATGAACAGCAAAGTTATCGGAAAATTTTACAAAGCGATGGGCGCGCTTGAACGCGCCGCCGGAGCGCTTCAGGACATCTACGACGAGGATGAGTGGGGCGACGAGGGCGAGAGCGACGAAGTACACGACGCGCTCGCGCAAGACTATGACGACGCGCTCTGCCGAATCGAAGGCGCGATCGAACTGCTCGACGGCGTGGCGCAGGGAATGAACGAGGCGGACGAATGAACGGCGAGGAATTGTTTGCAGCGTTTGTCGAACGCGCGCCGGTCATCGTTGCCGACCCGCTTGATGGGACGGAGATCGAATACGAGCGGATCGCAAAGATCGAGTATCAGTTGCCGGATGATATGGCTGCGCCGCGCGCGATCGTTCGCGTACGCGGACGCGAGGTGTGTATCAACGCGGTATGCAAAGACAAATGCGGGTTTTCGTCGTCGAGCGTGCCCGCGCTATGGGTAAGAAGAAAAGGAGATAACGTATGAAAGCATATAAAGGATTCGAGGAATGATATGGCATATCGAAACGTAGATGTTACGACCGCCGAAATGCGGAAGTTACGCGAACAAGGTTTCAACGACCTCCAAATAGCGGATAAATGCGGATGCTCGCCCGCTACTGTTTATTACCGCCTCGGTCGCAGATCGCCGAGGCGATGGAAGCGGGATGTAATCAGAGAGCCGGAAGCACCGAAAGCGCCGGAACTGCAAGCAGACATCGAGGTCTTTCATCCGTCAGCCGATTGCTTCGTGACGGTCAGTTACGAAAACAAAACGGTCTGTATCGGGACACTTCCGGCGATAGGAACGCTTATATCCTTCGACGCGCTTCTCCCGTTCGCGCGGTTGCTCGTTGATATTCACAGAACGAAAATAACACCGAGAGAGGAGATACAAAGTGAAGCATAAAATCTACACGTTCGCGGTGACGGCTTCGGTCGTCGTAGGGCTTGCCGGGCTTGCGTGGCTCTCGCTCGTCGCGCTCGGCGCGGTTATGAGACTTTGGGGGTGCGCGTGATGGCGCGAGAGACGGCGACGTATCGGGATAACCTCGAGCGGCTGAACGAGCTGATGCCGGGCAGCGAGATGATGACGGTCTCCGACGTATCGAGAGCGCTCGGAGTGTGCCGGGCAAGCGCGAAGGACATCGTCGACGGTCATCTGGTAAACGGCAAGTGGGTCAGCAAGGCGACGCTCGCGCGGCTTTTGGCAAAATAAAAGACCTTGCGCTTGGAGACGCGCAAGGTCGGGCTATGGGTAAGCACAGCCGAGGATGGTGTCTCCATTATATCAAAAAATCTTGAAAATGTCAAGTAAATATGGAGGTAAAAACATGGTAAAAGGCATCAAAAAGACGTCGACGGTGGGGATGAGCCGCGAGGAGTGGCTCGAACACCGCCGCAAGAGCATCGGAGGGAGCGACGCCGCCGCGATCTGCGGGCTTTCGAAATGGGCGAGCGCGTACTCCGTCTGGGCGAACAAGCGAGGGCTCGTCGAGGACGCGCCCGACAACGAGGCGATGAGGCAGGGGCGCGATCTCGAGCAGTACGTCGCCGAGCGCTTCGCCGAGCAGATCGGCAAAAGGGTCCGCCGCGAGAACGCGATCCTGATCAACCCGGCGTATCCGTTCGCGCACGCGAACGTCGACCGGATGATCGTCGGCGAGGACGCCGGGCTTGAGTGCAAGACGACGAGCTCGCTCAACACGGCGCGCTTCAAGGACGTGGAGTTCCCGGAGGACTACTACGCGCAGTGTCTTCACTATCTTGCCGTGACCGGGTGCCGGCGGTGGTATCTCGCCGTGCTGGTGCTCGGGCGAGAGTTCCACGTCTTCACGCTCGAGCGGGACGAAGACGAGATCGACGCGCTTATGAAGATGGAGCGCGAGTTCTGGGAGCACGTCGAGCAGGGGACGCCGCCGGAGGTCGACGGGAGCATCGCGACGGTCGAAGCTCTCGACGAGGTATATCCGCGCGAGGGAGGCGCGGACGTCGATCTGACCGCTTACGAGGGCGACGTCGTGCGGTATCTCGAGATCGGCGAGGAGATCAAGGAGCTCAAGAAGCAGCGCGATCTGCACGCGAACGCGATCAAGGCGTTTATGGGCGACAGCGGTTACGGTGCCTGCGGCGTTGCGAAGGTGAGCTGGGCGTCGCGCGTGACGGACAAGTTCGATTCGGCGCGATTCGCCGAGGAGCATCCGGATCTGTACCGGCAGTACACGCACAGTTACGCGAGCCGCACGTTCCGCGTGAGCGCCCGCAAAGAAGCATAACAAAAATAATATTATAACAAAGGAGAAAACAAATGAACGCGATCCAGAACAAAGCAAACGAAAAGGCGGTAGCCGCAGAGGAAAAGAAGAGTATGACGATAAGGTCATACGTCAAGTCGATGGAGGGCGAGATCGCGCGAGCGCTCCCGTCCGTGATGACCCCGGAGCGCTTTACGCGAATGGTGCTCTCGGCGATCAGCGTGACGCCGAAGCTCGCGGAGTGCACGCCGCAGAGTTTTCTCGGCGCTATGATGTCCGCCGCGCAGCTCGGCGTCGAGCCGAACACGGCGCTCGGACAGGCATACATCCTGCCGTACAACAACCACGGCCGGATGGAGGCGCAGTTCCAGCTTGGCTGAACCGTTTACGGTCAAGTAAAACCGCGTGAACCTTATTACTCAAGGGTGTGCGGCGTAAAGCCGTGCTAACGGGGAAACCCGCCTAAAGGGCAATCCCGTGCCATATACCAGACCATAGGACGAAAGGAGCGTCATATGGTAGGCATTTACAAAATCACAAACCTTTTAACACAAGACTGCTACGTCGGCAAAAGCAAACACGTCGAGAAGCGATGGAAAGAGCACTTTTGCAAAGGTTACGGAGCAATTCACAGCAAGAGCTTTCAAGAGGACATAGACAAATACGGAGCGGGCGGCTTTTCATTTGAGCTTATCGAGGAGTGCGGCGTTCCCGAACTTCACGAGCGAGAGCAGTTTTGGATCGGGAAGCTGAATCCGAGTTACAACACCGTCCGGCTCGGTCACCCGGTCAGCTCAGAGACGCGGAAAAAGATCAGCGAGTCGTTGACGGGCAGGAAGCAACCGAGAGAGCTTGTCGAAAAAAGGAAAGCGGCTGTAAAAGAGTATCGCAAGACTCATCCGCAAACAAACGCCGGACACAAGAAACGTGTTGCTATTGAGTCGTCATTACACGTCGGCGGCGTCGCGGAATTTGAAAGCGTAAAGGCGCTTGCAGAATATCTCAAAGCGCCGAGCTCATCCGTAACAAAAGCGCTGAAGCGCTGCGGGAAAATCCGAGGCAAAAAGGTTTGGTATGTGGTGTAGAGACTATCGGTGATGAATGTAACCGAGTAGGGCTGAAGATGAGTTACAGCTCCAAGTGCGCGGCTCCCGAGAGGGAGAAGATATAGTCCAGTCCTGCGGGATGGTAAACCGCAGGGTAGCTGATAAAGGTTTGATCGACCTTGCGTACCGCTCCGGAGAAGTCGAGAGCATACAGGCGCAGGTCGTCTACGAAAACGACATATTCGAGGCGGAATACGGGCTTGAGCCGAAGCTGGTACACAAGCCCGCGGATCACGACAGAGGTCAGCCGGTCAAGGTGTGGGCGTCGTTCCGGACGAAAAGCGGCGGTTACGGCTTTGAAGTGATGTCGATGGACGACGTCAGGCAGCACGCCGAAAGATACTCCAAGGCGTACGCTTCGTCCTTCTCGCCGTGGAAGACCAACTTCGAGGAGATGGCAAAAAAGACCGTGCTGAAGCGCGTGCTCAAGTATGCGCCGCTGCGATCCGATTTCGTAAAGGCGGTCGTTCAGGATCAGACGATAAAGACCAAGATCGACGTGGATATGACCGACGTGCCGGACGAGACGGTCTACAACGCCGAGTACACCGAGGTCGCCGTTGACGAGAGCACTGGAGAGGTCAAAGAGTAATGTGTGGGAACGATCCGAAGTGCAGCCGCGACCGGTGCTTCGCATACGAGGACGGGTATTGCCGGGCGCTGGCGGACAACAGCAAGTACGTTGATAAATGCCCGTTTTTCAAGGACCGTGCGCAGACGGCGACGCTTGAGATGCGGCGCTTCGCGTGCCGCCGGTACGCAGAGAAATACAGGATACGACACAAGGAGGACAACGATGAGATACAGTGAGAAGGTCGGCGCGAGAACGGACGCGCTGTACGGCTATCTTCAGGACCGGCGCGGAGAGTGGACTCTCCAGCGCGACGTGTACTTTGCCTTGCGGGGATTATATTCCCCGCTCGGCAAGGGCTCGTTCCACGACTCGACCGCACGTCGCGAGCTGACGGCGGACGTGAGAGCGATCAACGCTTCGGACAAGTACGACGAGATCGTGATCTGGAGCGACGAGGGTCTCAAGATCGCCAACCGCGACGAGGCCGCGCGTTTCGTCGGCGCGCGGATGGGCGAGGTCACGAGGCAGATGCGGCATATCGAGACGCTCCAGCGCAAGATCGGCGGAGCAACGATGCCGCTGGCTACGGTCGATGCGCAGGTCTAAAACGTGGTTTCGTCGCGAGTTCGTCTGCCCGGTATGCGGAGAAGTGATATTTGCGGGCAAAAAGCGGCGAAGCGAGCCGGGACATATAAAGACCATGTGGTGTTTCAAATGCAAAAACGAGCGCGATTTCGTGATGAGAGACGCGGATCGCGTGAAGATGTAATCAACGGGAGGTAAAAATGGCAAATCTCAACATCAACAAGATCGTGCTCGGAGGACGTCTGACGGCTGATCCGGAGCTCAAAAGCACGCAGAACGGCGTCGCGGTGACGTCGTTCACGGTGGCGGTAAACCGCCGATTCAAGAGCGCCGACGGCACGCAGGAGGTCGATTTCGTAAACTGCACGGCGTGGCGTCAGGCCGCAGAGCTGGTATGCAAGTATTTCAAAAAGGGCTCGTCGATCTGCGTCACCGGCACGCTCCAGAACCGCAAGTGGACGGATAAAGAGGGCGCGACGAGATACGCGACGGACGTCGTCTGCGACGAGATATACTTTGTCGATTCCAAGGCCGACGCCGAGCGCAAGGACGCCCATCCGGGGCTTCCGGGACAGTTCACGGGCGCAGAGCTCGACCGTTACACGGCGACAAAACGCGAGCCGGAGAACGTGCCGGACGACGAAGGGCTGCCGTTCTGAGGTGAGAGCGATGAGCGGTCAAAAATGGATAAAGCTCTGGGTCGACTTCCTCGAAAACGACAAAATTTTGAGCATTTTTTCGGGCGAATTTTTGCCGAAAATGAGCGGAAAAACGGACGAATTTTGTCCGAAAAACGGACGAATTTTGTCCGAAAAGTTGCCGAAAAGCAGCCGATTGTCCGACAAAAAACGCGACAGAATAGTGCTCATTTGGTTACAGCTTTTATGCCTTGCCGGGAAGATAAACCGAGGCGGTGTTTTGGCGGTCAGCGACGATATGCCGTACACGCCGAGACTGATCGCCGAGAAGCTCCACCGGGCGCCTGCGGACGTGAGGACCGCGCTTGAAGTCTTCAGCTATTACGGGATGATCGAGGACAAAGACGGATTCATCGCGATCAAAAACTGGAGCAAGTATCAGGGGTCGGAAGCCGAGGATCGCAAGCGCGAATACAACCGCGAGAGGACGGCGGCCATCAGGCAAAAAGAGCGCGAACAGTACAGGCAAAAAGGCGACAACAGTTGTCAACCGAAAACGACAACGGAACGACAACAGTTGTCCGCGCAGAAGAAAGATATATATATAAGAGAAACTTCTACGTCTCCTTACGTCGACGTAGAAGCAAAGAGAAGCGACGACGTTGTCGTCGACGACGGCGACGACGGCGGCGACGGTGAGACGGGATTCATCCCGCCGACGGTCGAGCAGGTCAGGACCGTTTGCCGAGAGCGAAAGCTCAAGGTCGATCCCGCACGATTCGTCGACTACTACACCCAGCGCCGGTGGCAGGGCGTGACGGACTGGAAGGCGAAGCTGATGTCGTGGGAGGCGAACGCCTGCGACGACGAGCGGAAGCGGAAGAGCAAGGCAAGGGACAAAACCGGGCGCAGCTTTGAGACGGACGACGCCTTTGACGCCGCGCTGATGCGCAGCTACGGCGACGATCCGGAGCTGATGGAGTATCTGCGGGAAGCGAGAGGGGGTGGCAGCGACGGGCAAGTGGTATGAATCCGTTTGTGCGGTCTGTCCGTACTACAAAGGCGAGAGCACGTTCAAGCTGATCTGCGAGGGGCTTTATCCCCGGAGCAATCTGCATATGACGTTCCCGTCGGGTGCGGAGAAGGAACGACACCGGGACATATACTGCTACGGGTACGAGTACGAGAACTGCCCCGTCGCGCTGATGCTTATGAGTCACAGTCAGCGCGAGGAGGCCGAAAGCTACGAAAGCGAGGATGGAGGATGACAAAGACGATGATAAACACGGTCGCGAGCGTGATCGCGCTGATCGCGATAGTGATCGCGCTCGTTGCCGTCGACACAAAGGACCGCGAAAAGACGGTCGGGACGACGGTCGAGACGAAGACGGTCAGGATCACCGGAGGCGCAGGACGCGATAAAACGCGTCAAATCGCGACGGAAGCGCCCGAGGGTATGAGGGACAGGGTCGAAACCGAAACGTCGGAAACGACCGCGAAAGCGACGACCGAGGAGGCGACAGAAACGGAGACGGAGATCCCGGCCGAGCCGGTCGAGGTCTGCACAGAGCTGCCGCCGGAACACGACGCGGTGCTTCGCGCGGTCTGCGAGGAGAGCGGAGTACCGTATGCGCTCGCGCTCGGTCTTATCTATACCGAGTCGCGCTTTACTTCGGACGCGGTGAGCAAGTCGGGGTGTTACGGATACTGTCAGCTTAACCCGCGGTATTTTCCGAGTGGTCTGTCGCCGGAAGATAACATCCGGCACGGGATCGGATGGCTCGGCGATCTGATCGGGGAGTACGGCGACGTCGCCGCCGCGCTGACCGCTTATAGTGTGGGACACGACGACGGCTCGCGATGGTATGCGGAGCTCGTTATGAGCGCCGCCGAACAGTTTGGAGGATGAAATGATATACATAGGCATAGACCCCGGCAAGAGCGGGGCGATAGCGATAATCGACGAAGTGGGAATAACGGTCGATCCGTTCGACGAGATTATATACCGCGACCGTCTCGGACTTATCGGAGAGCGTATCGAGAACGGAGAACGCGCGGTGTGCGCTTTGGAGAAAGTGGGCGCGAGACCGATGCAAGGCGTATCGTCCACGTTTGAGTTTGGTCGGAACGCGGGATTTATCGAGGGGCTTCTCGTAGCGAACGAGATACCCTACGCGCTCGTCACGCCGCAGAGGTGGAAGAAAGAGTTTGCGCTCCTGAAGCGCGATAAGGACGCGAGTATCGCCGAGGCGCGGAGACTGTTTCCGAGCGTATCGCTTCTCCCTACGGAGAGGTCGCGCAAAGACAACGACGGAATGGCAGAGTCACTTCTGATCGCGGAATGGGCGCGGAGGTACGCGAGGTGAGCCGAGACAAAGGAGGTTGGGGAAATGAGTGACCCGTACTATGAGTTCTTAACGACAAAGGTTATAACCGCGCCCAAAAGCGGTTTTGAGATCGCAGAGAAAGATCTGTCAGATGTGTTACTGCCTCATCAGAGAGCGGCGGTAAAATGGGCTTTATCCGGCGGTAGGCGAGCGCTCTTTGAGTCCTTCGGTTTAGGCAAGACCGTGCAAGAACTCGAATGGTGCAGACAAGTCACCGCGCACGAAAAGGGTCGAGCGCTTATAATTCTGCCGCTCGGAGTAAAGCAAGAGTTCACTCACGACGCGGTGAAGTTGCTCGGAATGACTGCGCCGCCTTATGTGAGGAACGCCGCAGAGATCGAAGCAAACGATGCGCCTATCGTGATTACGAATTACGAGCGGGTCAGAGACGGCGATATTGACCCGAAAGCGTTTTGCGCCGTATGTCTCGATGAAGCGAGTGTACTTCGCTCGTTCGGTAGTAAAACATATCAAGAGTTCTTGCCGTTGTTTAAGGGCGTGAAATATAAGCTCGTGGCGACTGCAACACCTGATCCGAACAAGTACAAAGAGATTATTCATTATGCCGCCTTCCTTGAAGTGATGGACAGCGGACAAGCATTGACTCGTTTCTTTCAGAGGGATAGCACGAAAGCGAATAACTTAACGCTCTATCCGCATAAAGAAGCCGAGTTTTGGCTTTGGGTATCGACGTGGGCTTTGTTTCTTCAAAAGCCGTCTGATCTCGGCTTCGATGATACCGGGTATGATCTGCCGCCTATGAAGATCAATTATCACAAGATCGAAATGCCGCTTCGATATGAGGAAGATCGCCGGAGCGGGCAGATCGGACTTGTGCTTGACGCCGCGGAAGGTCTGACGCAAGCGGCAAAAGAAAAGCGCAACAGTCTCGACGTGCGCGTTGCGAAGATGAAAGAGATCGTTGACGCTTCGCCGGAAGATCATTTTATCCTTTGGCACGACCTCGAAGATGAACGCAGAGCGATCAAAAAGGCGCTTCCCGAAGCCGTCGAGGTTTACGGCACGCTTGACATCGACGAAAAGGAACGCCGCATTATCGCTTTTTCGGAGGGCGAGAACAGATTGCTTGCGACGAAAAAAGAGATCAGCGGGCAAGGATGTAATTTCCAAAAGCATTGTCACCGCGCGATATTCGTAGGTATCGACTACAAATTCAATGATTTCATTCAGGCGATCCACCGCATTTACCGCTTTTTGCAGACCGAAGAAGTCGTTATCGACATCATCTATACCGAGAACGAAAAAGCGATTCTCGCCGAATTGCTCGAAAAGTGGAAACGGTACGACTACCAAAACGAGAAAATGCGCGAGCTTATTAAGAAAAACGGATTATCGACGAACGAGATTATCGCGTCGATGAAACGAAGTATAGGAGTGAAGAGAGTGAAGATAGAAGGCGAAGGATGGGTTGCCGTCAACAACGATTGTGTTGACGAGGTAGCGCGGATGGAAAGCGAGAGCGTAGGATTGATACATACTTCAATCCCGTTTTCAAATCACTATGAATACACACCGAGTTACAACGATTTCGGGCATAACGAGGACAACGAAGCATTTTTCCGGCAGATGGATTATCTGACGCCCGAACTGTTCCGCGTCTTGAAGCCGGGGAGAATATGTGCGGTACACGTCAAAGACAGAGTTCTTTTCGGGAACGCGACCGGCGACGGAATGCCGACAATAGACCCCTTCTCGGAAATGACGGTTTTCCACTATCTCAAACACGGCTTCAAGTATATGGGGCGAATCGTGGTATTGACTGACGTCGTGCGAGAAAATAATCAGACATATCGCCTCGGTTGGACGGAACAATGCAAGGACGGCTCAAAAATGGGGGTCGGTTGTCCCGAATACGTCTTGCTTTTCAGAAAACTTCCGACAGACACTTCCCGCGCCTACGCCGACGAGCCGGTTAAAAAGACCAAAGAAGAGTACACCCGCGCCCGTTGGCAGCTTGACGCGCACTCTTTTTGGAGATCGTCGGGCGATAGGTTTATGACGAAGCAGGAACTCAAAGACACAGATGTATCAACGCTCTCGAAGGCGTATCAAGAGTTTAGCCGAAACAATGTATATGATTTTGCCGAGCACGTCGCCATGTACGAAGAACTCGACAAGGGCGGGCGACTCCCTGCGACGTTTATGCTTGCCCCTCCCGCTTCGTGGAGTACGGAGATATGGGACGACATAAGCCGAATGAAAACTCTCAACACTACACAAAGCCAAAGACGTCAAGCCCTTCACGTCTGCCCGCTTCAGATCGACATAGTAGAGCGAATCATAAATCGCTATTCAAATCCGGGCGACCTCGTTCTCGATCCCTTCGGCGGGCTGATGACGGTGCCGCTTTGTGCGATCCGGGCAGGACGGAAAGGGTACGGCGTTGAACTAAATTCCGATTACTTCCGGGACGGAGTGGGATATCTGCAACGCGAGAGCGAAGAGAAGGACGTGCAATTTACAATGTTTGACTTGATAAGGAGCGGGGAAAAAGAATGAACGCATACAGACGAATGCTTCGCCGCGAAGCAGAAGCGGCGAAAGAAGCCGCGAAAGAAGAATTACGGCACAACGTACACGAAGAAGTCAAGGTACAGTTCAAACACGCGACTCAACTGTTCGACTCGCTTATGCTTTATACTCTGTATAACGACTTCGGCTTTGACAAGGACAAGCTCGTTGAGTTTTATAAGGCGATAGACTCGGAACACGGGCGAATGTGCGACCTACTCGGCAAGGACGATGTCGAAGCTCAAGAACACTACGCCACGTTCAAGATGTACCTCAAAGAGTACGCCGGGCTTGATATGGACGAACTCTACGCAGAAATGGAGGGAAAGAAATGATCGCGAATATAATAATCGGCATTCTGATCGCCCTGCTCGGCTATGCCGTGGGCGACCTAAGCCGAAGCAATCGAAGCGTGGAACAGGAGGGCTGATGATGGAAAAGAAGTACATTGATGTAAAACCCATAATTGAGGCGATGATAGAGCATTTCAACACGCTCAAGACTAAAGCCGAGATCGAATACCCCGAAGAAATCTACGGAGAACGAAGGTTTGCGAGCGATCCACAGTTTGCTGGTCCCGCCGCTTGTGTAAAGTTTTGGGCGGACAAACTGGCAAAAGAGCCCGCCGCCGACGTGCAGGAAGTAAGGCACGGGAAGTGGACGCAGATCGGCGAAAAAATCGGCGAATGCTCGGCTTGTGGTAACAAAACTTCAACGCGCGGCGCAGACCACACGGGACGCGCACTGATATTGACCGCAACATACAAATATTGCCCTTCTTGCGGCGCGAAAATGGACGGAGGCGGGAAGTGACCGTTATCACGAAAATCGCAATAACGGTCGTTGCGGCGCTCGTTGTCAGTCTGCCGCGAATCGTGGTTTGCATTATCGAAGCGCGAGAGGCAAAAAGGGAATTTTGCGAGCGAGAGATAGAATATCACGAGTCCCGTCGCAAAGAGGCGAGAGAAAAAGCCGCGCGCAAAAACCGCGAAGCTGAAGAACAAGAGGGAAAACTCCGGCAACTCGGAATACTGCGCGAGACTCACCGCTATATTTTACTCAACGACGGCGAAACTGTATGCGAAGTCGTAAGACCATACGAAGGAGCGGAAGATGAAAGTAAGCAAATGTGAGCGGTGCAAGCACTATAAGCGGAGAGTGTGGTCGCAGAGATACGAGCCGACAAACTATCACGCTATCGGAATGAGCCACGCCTACGGATATTGCACGGCGCACAAAAGACGGTGCCGGGAGGTAAGGAAAAGTGAATGCGACCGAATTGATAAATGAGATTGAGCGCGTGAAAGCGGCAATAGCGAAAACGAAAAGCCCGTACTTGAGGCGCGACTATGAGAAGCACCTGAAGAAGCTCGAAAGGGATTGGAGAAAAAACTATCGGCAAAAGAAGTCATATAAGCGGATATGCTCCGTCTGCGGAAAGACGACATACTTCGTGGGAGGAGGGGATTATCCGAAAAAGACCCGCGAGGGTCTTTTTATTTGCGGCGGACGGTGAGCAGCCCGAGCGCCTCTTGCAACATGAGCAGGACGTAAGCCGGGGGCGTGTGGCGGTGCCTGCGTCGTATGTTGCGCGCGTATATGCCCGAAGCGCGTTTTTTAGGGGGGGGTTTTGGCGCGTGGTACGATGGTATCAAAACCGGGCGAGAGGAGGCGCTGACGATGGCGACGGCGAAAGGCAAGCCCGACGACGCGCCCGCATGGGCGGCTATACGCGCGGAGTACGTCACGACGCGCATCACGCTCCGGCAGCTGGCAAAAAAGCACGGGGTCACGGTCAAGGCGACGGAGGCGCACAGCATGCGCGAGCACTGGGTGGAGATGCGCAGACAGCACGCGCGCGATCTTGCGGTCGTCAATCTGCGCGCCGCGGAGGCCAACGACATAGCGTACAAGGAAAAGATATACGATATCGCGTACAAGCTCGCGGGTCAGATCGCGGAAGTGGTCGAGCGCGGGAACATCATAGACTACGGTCTGCGGCCGCGCGACGTGACCGGGGCGCTCAAGGATATAGCGGACATACTGCACGTCAAGAGCGAGGCGGACGCACGCGAGCAGGAGGCGCGCATCGGCAAGCTCGTCAAAGACGCGCGCGACGATACCGAGGACAAAAAGGAGATCGTCGTCAGGATCGAGGGCGCGAGCGAGGAGTGGACCGGATGAGCGCGGGCGCCGCAGTTATAGATTTGGGGACTCCGTCGGAGCGTCAGCGGTTATTCCTTGCGGATCATCACAGATACGTCGCGTTCGGAGGCGCGCGAGGAGGCGGCAAGAGCTGGGCGGTGCGCGTAAAGGCGATACTGCTTGCGATGCAGTATCCGGGGATAAAGCTGATGATCATGCGCCGGTCTTATCCGGAGCTGATCGCAAACCACATCAAGCCGATCCGGGCCATGCTCCCGACGGCGATATACCGGTACAACGACAGCAAAAAGGAGCTGACGTTCACAAACGGCTCGGAGATACTGTTCCGGTACTGCTCCAACGACCGCGATCTTGACAACTACCAAGGCACGGAGACGGACGTTTTGTTTGTCGACGAGGCGACGCAGTTCACCGAGGAGCAGTTCAAGATACTAAACGCGTGTGTGCGCGGCGTTTCCGGGGATTTTCCGAAGCGAACGTATCTGACCTGCAACCCCGGCGGCGTCGGGCACGCGTGGGTCAAGCGGCTTTTCGTGGATCGAGACTATCTCGACGACGAGACGCCGGAGGATTATAGCTTTATACAGTCCCTCGTCACGGACAACAAGGCGCTGATGGAGAGTCAGCCCGAATATATCCGGGCGCTCGAGGCGCTTCCGCCGCGGCTTCGCCGGGCGTGGCTCGAGGGCGACTGGGACATCTTCGAGGGGCAGTTCTTCGAGGAGTTCCAAAACATCCCGGAGCACTATATCGACCGCAAGTGGACCCACGTCATCGAGCCGTTCGAGATCACCGGAGATTATAAACTTTACCGCTCGTTCGACTGGGGATATTCGCGGCCGTTCTCCGTGGGCTGGTGGGCTGTTGACGGCGAGGGCGTGGCGTATCGCATACTGGAGCTCTACGGCTGCACCGACGAGCCGAACACCGGCGTCAAATGGACCCCGCAACAGGTCTTCGAGCGCGTTCACGAGATCGAGACCACGCACCGCTGGCTCAAGGGTCGGCACATTCTCGGCGTCGCCGATCCGGCGATCTGGGACGCTCAGAGAGGCGAGAGCATCGCGGAGATCGCCGGGCGCTGCGGCGTGCGCTTCACTCCGGGCGACAATTCGCGCAACGCCGGATGGATGCAGATGCACTACCGGTTAGCGTTCGACCACAACGGGTACGCGATGATGTACGTATTCAAAAATTGCAAGGCGTTCATACGGACCATACCGACGCTGATGTACGACGACTACCGCCCGGAAGACCTCGACACCGACGGAGAGGATCACGTCGCCGACGAGTGCCGCTACTTTGCTATGAGCCGTCCGATCGCTCCGCGCAAGGTGGAGAAGGGCGATCCGTACGCTTCGACGCCGACGGCGATGTTTCTCGACATCCCGAAGGAGGATATACTGCCGGCGCCGCACATCGAGACGGTGCGCGTGATCGGATAAGCGTAAATACGCAGAAACAGGAGGATATATGGCTATATTTGACAGGTTAAAGGACGGGGTGCGCTCGATTTTCGGCGGGAGCGCCGACGGCGAGGTCGTCCCCGGAGCGCTCGACGAGGGAGCACCGGGCGACGCTTATGCGGCGCTCGATCAGCCGATCGGCAAAGAGGCGGTGCGCAAGGCGTATCAGACGCTCCAGAAGTACAAGCAGGGCAAGGCGCACTTGGAGCAGAGGATCATCGACGACGAGCGGTGGTACAAGATGCGTCATTGGGAAGTGCTCCGGCGCTCGGACGGCAAGGTCAAAAAGCAGCGCGTCGAGCCCGCGTCCGGCTGGCTTTTCAACGCGCTTTGCAACAAGCACGCGGACGCGATGGATAACTATCCCGCGCCGAACGTGCTCGCGCGCGAGCAGGGCGACGAGTTCGAGGCGAGGATGCTCTCGTCGGTGATCCCGGTGATACTTGACGCGTGCAACTACGAGCGGACGTATTCGGACGTGTGGCGCTATAAGCTCAAGACCGGCACGGGCGTTTACGGCGTATTCTGGGACAAGGATGCCGCCAACGGTATGGGCGATATCTCCGTGCGCAAGGTGGACGTGCTCTCGCTGTTCTGGGAGCCGGGGATAACGGACATACAGCGCTCGCGTAACGTGTTCCACGTGGAGCTTTGCGACAACGATCTGCTCGTCGCGGAGTATCCGCAGCTTTCCGGCAAGCTCTCGACGCCGACGATCAAGCTCTCCGAGTATGTGTACGACGACGCGGTCGACACGAGCGACAAAAGCGCGGTGATCGACTGGTACTATAAAAAGCGCGATCCCCAGACCGGGCGCGTGCTACTGCACTACTGCAAGTTCGTGAACGACGAGGTGCTTTTCGCGACGGAAAACGACCCGGAGATGCGCTTCACGGGGTGGTACGATCACGGCCGTTATCCGTTCGAGATGGACGTGCTCTTCGAGGAGGAGGGCTCGTGCGCCGGTTTCGGGTACGTTGACGTCGGCAAGGACGCGCAGGAGTATATCGACCGGGGCAATCAGGCGATCATGCAGAATATGCTCGCAAACGCGCGTCCGAGGCACTTTGTGCGTAGCGACGGAGCGGTCAACGAGGAGGAGTACGCCGATCTGACGAAGGATCTCGTGCACGTGGACGGCAATCTCGGCACGGACAGCATAATGCCGATCAACGGCAAGGGTCTTGACGGGATATACGTCGATGTTCTGCGCGACAAGATCGAGGAGCTCAAAGAGATCACCGGCAACCGCGACGTCTCGAACGGCGGCACGACGTCCGGAGTGACCGCGGCTTCGGCGATCGCGGCGATGCAGGAGGCGGGATCGAAGCTCTCGCGCGACGCTATAAAGTCGTCTTACAGGTGTTTCAAAAACGTCGTGCTTATGATCATCGAGCTGATACGTCAGTTCTACGACCTGCCGAGGCGTTTTCGCATACTCGGCGAGCAGGGCGTGGCGGAGTACGTGTCGTTCTCGAATTCCGGGCTTGCGCCGCAAGTTGACGAGACGGGCAACTGGAGACTGCCGGAGTTCGACATCAACGTCACGGTGCAGAAGGCGAGCCCGTACGCGAAGCTTTCGCAGAACGAGCTTGCGCTCCAGTTCTACCAGCTCGGCTTTTTCAACCCGCAGATGGTGTCTCAGGCGGTGCTCTGCCTTGACATGATGGACTTCGACAAGAAGGACGAGCTCAAGCAGAAGATCATCGCCGCCGGTCAGTCGTTCTGGGCGGCCGCTCCGATGATGACGCCGGGAGCTTCCGTCGCCGGAGGCGACGCTTCCGACGCGGCGAAGTCGACCGAGCGCAAGAGAGGCGAGGACGTTTCGATCGGCGGGAGCGAGAGCGAGGCGTCGAACGTTAAGTCGGCGAGACAGAATACGGCGAACGCAACGTCGCCGGTGTAAGGAGGCATATATGATCAACGTCAGGATGACGGCAAACGGGCGCACGAAGAAGGTGCGCATACAGGTCAAGGGGCACGCGCAGACCGCCGAAAAGGGCGCCGATCTCGTGTGTGCGGCGGCTTCGATGGTGACGATGATGATCGCGCAGCATATCCGCGATCTCGACCTGATCCCGGAGTTTTTCAAGGGCAAGCCGAAAGTAATGACCGAAAGCGGCGACGCGCTCGTCGAGTGCGCCTGCTCAAGCGCGGAGAATTACAACGTCCTGCGGCACGATCTCATCGTGCTGACAAGGGGGTATTTTCTCCTGCAGTACAATTATCTTGACCGCGTAAAGGTCAGCGCAAAGGGCGATTTCGACGCTCTCTGACGCGGCCGCGCGTGAGACGATTCGCCGCCGTAAGCGGCAGACAACGGGATCGCCCACCGAACGGGCAGGAGTCAGTTATGACTATAAGCAACAATCACGACGGATCTGTTTTCGATCTTCAGCTTTTCGCCGAGGGCGCGGGAAACGCGACCGGAGAAGGAGCACCGGCAGGCGGCGCGTCTCCGGCGGCGCAGTATATCGCCGAGAGAGCCGAAAAGCAGGCGAAGAAGGACCCGTTCGCGAACGTAGTCTTCGGCAAGCAGCCGGACGCCGATGCGCAGAGCGCCGAGCAGAGCACCGAGACGAGCGAAGCGACGGGAGAAGCAGAGACCGCCGAAGCGACGGAGACGCCGGAACAGAGAGCCGCAAGGTTTGACGCGCTCATCAAGGGCGAGTTCAAGGATCTTTACGGCAAGAAGGTCTCGTCCGCCGTCGCGGACCGGCTCAAGGGCGTTTCGTCCAAGGCCGGGATGTACGACCAGCTTGAGGAATCCCTCGGGCTTCTCGCCGCAAAGTACAACGTCGACCCGAAAAACGCGAAGGCGCTCGCCGACGCGATCTCCGGGGACGATTCGCTGTACGAGGACGAGGCGCTCGAGCAGGGAGTCTCCGTCGAACGCGTGAAGGCGGAGAAGCTGGCGCAGGCAGAAAACCGTCGGCTGAACGCGCAGCTCGACGAGATGAAGCGCAAGGAAGCGACCGACCGGCTCGTATCGAAGTGGATGCAGGAGAGCGAGGAGACAAAGAAGTTTTATCCGTCGTTCGACTTTGACACCGAGATACAGAACGAGAAGTTCTGCTCCCTGATCCAGAACAACGTGGACGTGACGAGCGCGTACGAGGTAGTACACAAGGGCGAGCTTATTCCTGCCGTCATTCAGAAGGCGGAGCAAAAAGAAGGGGAACGTATCGCCGCGAAGTACGCACAGACCGCACGCCGTCCCGCCGAGAACGGATCGACCGCGCAGAGCGCCGCGATCGTCAAGAGCGATCCGAAGGCGCTGACGAAGGCGGAACGCGAGGAGCTTGACCGCCGCGTGGCGAGAGGCGAAAGGGTATCGTTCTCCTGACGCCGCTTGTGCGCTTCTCCTCGCACAAAATTCAAAAAACACAAGGAGAAAACAATGGAAATCATCAAGAACGCGATTTTTTACGTGCTCGATCTTCAGCTTTTCGCTGATCCGACGAACTACGTAAACAAGACCACCGACACGACCGCGACGACCGGCAACGACCTCTCCGTCGAGAACAAGACGTATTACGATATGCGTCTCATCGACGAGGCGGGTCCGAACCTCGTCCATCAGCAGTTCGGACAGAAGCGTCCGATCCCGAGAAACGGCGGCAAGACCATTGAATTCCGCAAGTTCTCGAAGCTCGAGAAGGCGACCACTCCCCTTTCCGAGGGCGTGACCCCGGCGGGCAAAAAGCTCGACGCTTCCGCGGTGACCGCGACCGTCCGTCCGTACGGCGACTACGTCGTACTGTCCGACGTGCTCGAGCTGACGGCGATCGACAACACCATCCTCGAGGCGACGAAGATCCTCGGCCAGCAGGCGGGGCTCACGCTCGACACTATCGTCCGCGACATCCTCTGCACCGGGACGAACGTTTCGTACGCCGACAGCGTTTCCGGCGCCGTCGTGACCGAGGTCACCTCCCGCGGCGCTCTGACCGCGAACTGCAAGCTGACCGTCGACATGGTCGAGCAGATCGTGACCAAGCTCAAAGCGCAGAACGCGCCGATGATCAACGGCTACTACGTCGCTATCGTCCATCCGCACGTCGTTTATGATCTGCGCCGTGATCCCGAATGGATCGACGCGCACAAGTACGCACAGCCGACCGAACTCTACAACGGCGAGATCGGTCAGGTCGCGGGCGTTCGCTTCGTCGAATCGACCGAGGCGAAGATCATCAAGGGCGAAGACCTCGCCTCCGACAGCCGCACGCTTACGGTCAACGGCGCTGTCACCGGCGGCGCAAACCAGCACACGATCGTATACGACGGCGGAACTGTCGCGGGCTCGGCGCTCACCGGCAAGAAGATCGTCGTGGGCGGCAAGACCTATACTGTGGCGGGCAACACCGCTTCGACCGCCGCCGCCGCCGCGATCACGACTCAGGAAGCGATCACCGAAAACATCGCGGATAACACCGTGATCTATCCCGAAGGCAACGCGACCGGCGGCGCAGTCTACTGCTGCCTGTTCCTTGGCGACGGCGCATACGGCGTCACCGAGATCGAAGGCGGCGGCCTGCGCACGATGATCAAGCAGCTCGGCTCCGCGGGCGTTGCAGACCCGCTCGATCAGCGCAGCTCGATCGGCTGGAAGGCGATGCTCACCGCGAAGATCCTCGTCGAGCCGTACCTCGTCCGTCTGGAGTGCTGCTCCAAGTTCTCCGACGTCGCGGTGGCAAACTGATCGCGTAAAACAAACCGCGCCGCGTAATGCGGCATAACGTCCCGACGGAGGGGGGCAAGCGCTCCCCTCCGGAGGACGACAACCGAAAGGAGATTATAATGGCAACC
>Ga0326513_10000310_pt1 | contig 40240 bp, 53 predicted proteins | sample 2_2465_0518_D_FD_203654 | JGI IMG/M metagenome (GOLD analysis project Ga0326513, IMG submission 203654) | Bovine rumen microbial communities from UC Davis, California, United States - 2_2465_0518 | ecosystem: Host-associated > Mammals > Digestive system > Stomach > Rumen | place: USA... | reverse complement strand
TGCACGCTGCGGAGTAATTATTTCAGAAACTGTATGCATTTGACATTTTCCTCTCTTTCATGTTATAATTCCCCGTGAACATTTTCCTCTGTTCAGGCCTTGCGTTTCCCCGGCGCAGGGCCTTTTACTTTGTTATTATTCATAACTCAACATGTAATCATGAAGCTCTGTGTCGTTCATGAGGTCACCAGTGAAATATTTCATCCCTTCATCGTTCCATGTCAGCAGCAGATAAATATTTGTCGGCTTGTCTGATATTTGCAGGAACACATGAACACCATCCGAAAGAAGTTTCTTGAAATCATATTTCCCCAACATCTTGTCTGGCCGCTCCATCCATTTCCAATGTGTTTTTCGGTTATATTGGTATGGTATGATGCTGTTGTTTTCAAACTTGCTTACTCTGTCGAAAATCCACATCACATTTCCAAACTTGTTGTAGAAATCTGTCCTTTCCTCAAACACAGAATTTTTTATTGGTGAGTGCTGAAACTCTACAATCAGATTCCCTTTCTTCACATCTGCGATGTGCTTTTTCCCGTCAGCTTTCAAAATGACTTCTCTGCAATCTTCACTGAACCACTTTTGATGATTCAAATGCCATTCCGTCATTTTGTTCTCGGTGAACAAGTCAGCGCATGATCTGTTTTTCGGATGTGCAAAGTGTGGGATATTGATTTCGCCTTGTTTCAGAACCATTCTTGATTTACAGCCAGGGCAAAAGTAATCTGCTCCCCGAATTGCGTCCATTGCGTTTATTCGTATAGAATCGCAGTCCAATGCAAAGATCATTTTGTCCTCAGTCCCGCCTGAATGTACCTGCTCCGCTGCCGCACTGCCGCGGGCTTGCCCCTCCTGCATGCGTCGGCCATCCGGTTGATCCGCCGCTTCTCGTCCAGCTCGGGGCCCTCACTTACATACATCATCACGATCCCGCACAGCAGGAATACCGCAATCAGAAACAGCATCATCATTCCTCCTTTCCTTCCTGTTCGCGCACAGTCCCCGGCGCACTGGCCCGCGCAATGCAGGCCGCTTCTTCTTCCTCAGTCAGCCAGCGCAACCACCATTCCTCACACCCGCGCTTGTCTTTCTGCTCCCGCTTGCATTCCTCGTGATCCTCGCAGGCCTGGCAGATGCTTTCATATTTCGTGGTGCCGATAATCACCCGCTGCATGAGCTGATTTTCATAGTCCCGCTTCGCCAGCCAGATGCGATTATCCAGCAGCTCCTTTTCCTCCACAAGCGCCAGCGGTTCGGTGTTGCCCTCGGCGCGGAGCTTCTTAATCAGCCGGACAACCTGCTTCGCCTCCTGGCTCCATTTGCCCCAATGATTGCCCATGCCCTCACCCCAATCTCAGGATCAGCCCGCAGGCGGTATCTGTGGTTGTATCGTCAATCACCTGCATCGCCCCCAGCATCTCCACCGCGCCGATCATCCGCTGCTGCTGATTGTTCACGATCTTGTCACAGCGTTCGTGCGCATAGTCAATGGTTTCGGTGCCCATCTGTTGCAGCCAACCCGCCGCCATGCCAAGGTTCAGGCCCTTGAACAGCTCTACCAGCCGCGTCAGCGCTTCCTGACTGCTGATACCCTGCGCCGGGAGTTTAGTCTTGCTTTTTTCCAACGGGGATTTCTTAGGTTTCATTCCATGTAACCCCTTTCTCTATCAGCCGCAGGAGCGGCTCTTTGTAGATTCTCAGGTTCTTCCCCCTGAAAACGTGCGGCAGATCCAGCTTCCCGGCCCTGGCCGCTACCGTGTACCAGTACGGATCCCCGCCCAGCACCTTCGCCACCACCCACGGGGCAACGGTTTCTTCGTCCCGGCCCCGGAGAAAGGCGATCTTCTCATCGTGGGTCATGCCTGCGCCTCCTCGCCTTTGCTCTCCGCTTCCTTGTCAGGCTGCTTTGCGGTCAGGCCAGCCGCATAGCCCAGCATAAACTGCTTGTCCTCGTCGGACAGGTCCTTCAGGGCTTCCATGGCTTGGCTGATTTTCTGTTCGCTCATGTTTTCGCCTCCTTTCTTATGTTGTCAATTCCCTTCTCCCTGTGTTACAATGGAAGAAAAGGAAGGAGTGATAATGTGTCTTACGATTACGGCTCGATGATGGCCAGCATGGCCCAGGATCAGTTAGAGGCGGAACAGCTTACCGCCCTGACCGCTGTCAGGCTCCGCTGTGACCTGCAACATCTGGAATCCGAACTGAACGCCTGCAAGGAAACGCTTGCCCGTCAGGAGGAAGCCTTTGCCGCCTACCGAAAGGAAACCGACGAAGCAATGAAGAAGCAGTCCGCGTCTTCGCTCCTCTGGAATTACATTTCCAATGTGATTGCCCTTGCGGCGCTGATCGTTGCTGTTATCTCCCTTGCATCAAGATAATCTTTGCGGCCAGCAGGATCACAGCCAATCCAAGACAGATAATTGAGAACCAGGGGGACCCGCCCTGTGGTTCTTTTTTCATTCGGTTTCACCTCCGTTCGTTTCTTAATCTCGCTTAACATTATAATTAAGTGGAGTTAAAATGTCAATAGGTTTTTGAGAAAAAACTTGACTACACTTAAATTTAGGTGTATGATATAGAAGAAAGGAGGTGAAACAATGGATACGCTGGGTGATAGAATAAAAGAAGTAAGAAAGCATGCAAAAGAAACGCAGGTTGACTTCGGGAAGCTAATCGGTGTATCTGGCGCGGCAATCAGTCAGATAGAATCAAATAACAGTCAACCGACGGAAGCTGCCATTAAATTGATCTGCGCCACCTACAACGTGGATTATCGCTGGCTGACCACCGGCCAGGGCGAAATGTTCTTACCAATGGATACCGACGCACTGGTGGATAAGTACCTGGCCGGTGAATCAGAGCTTACCAAGGCCATCATGAAAGCCTTTGCCAGGTTGCCGGACGAGGAATGCGACAAGTGGTTCGAGATGTTGAAGCGCATAAAAAAAGAAGGGGTTTAACCGCCCCTTCCTCCCCCGGTCAGAAACAGCCGGGCGACGAATGCCAGGATACGCCTGAGCGCTCTCTCATCCGTGATCCGCGAAATGTACCATTCTATCTGTTCTCTGATTGTCTGCATGGTATCCCTCCTTCTGGGGATATTATAGCACGAGAACAGATGTTCGTAAAGGAAAAAATCTTTCCAGTTAACATATGCTGCCAGTAACGCCCATATCTGGCTGCTGAGTGCCAAATCTGTACGCTGAATCAGCGCTGAATGAATAATCTTAAGATAGTCTCAAAATAGTCTCAAGATTATTGATTCAAATTGTCAATGCCACGAAATTGCAACGAAATTGCAACCAAATTGCAATTGCGAAGGAGGAATCATCATGCCCCGCACAAAATCCCAAGGAAACGGCCAGGGCTGTGCTTACAAGCGCGGCAAGGTCTGGGAAGCCCAAGTCATTGTCGGCTGGCGTTTGCCCGACGTCCCCGGCGCCCGTCCCATCCCCATCAAGCGCCGCAAGAGCGGTTTCCACACCAAGGCCGAAGCGCTGGCCTACTGCTCCACGCTGCTGACTCAGGAAGCCCCGAAGATGCGGCCCACCTTGCAGCAGGTCTATGACGCCTGGGAGCCGTGGTATGAACCGCGTGTCGGCGTCACGACCATGACATGTTATCGGTCAGCCTACAAGCATTTCTCCGCCCTCTCTGGCCGCTACATCGACACCATCACGGCGGGCGACCTGCAAGAGTGCATGGACAACTGCCCTGCCGGGAAACGCACGCATCAAAACATGAAGGTAACGGCGGGCCTGCTCTGGGCATACGCCTTTGACCGTGATATGGTGCCCAAGAACATCACCGAAAATCTGTACATTGGCAAACACGAAACCACCCAGCGCGACCCCATCACCGAAGATGAGCTGGAGATTATACGCCGTGCTATCGGTCAGGAACAATATGCAGAGTATGTGTATGCTATGTGCTATCTGGGATTCCGGCCTGGTGAGTTCCTGGCGCTGAAAAAGTCCAGCCTCCACACTGAGAACGGCGTCACCTTTCTGATTGGCGGCAGCAAGACCGACGCTGGCCGAGATCGCCGGGTCCCTGTCCCTCCGCAAATCGCCGCCATCATCCAGGAGCGCATGAGCGTGCTCAACACGGAATACCTGTTCCCCATGGTCACGCACAACCGCAAGGGCGAGTTTACCGGCTACAAGGCCATGACCCACGCTTACTTCCGCGAATCCGTCTTTATCCCCATGATGAAGCGCCTGGGCATCGCCGATGGCAAAACCCCCTACTGTGCCCGCCACACCTACGCCGACAAGCTCAAGGCCGCCGCCGGTGACGATCAGGCCAAGGCCGCGCTGATGGGTCATACCGACTACGCCTTCACGCAAGCGAAATATCAATCTATCGCCCTGGACGATCTCTCCGCAGTTGCCGATAGCATTAAATAAAATTCCTCAACTACCCACGCTACTACCCACAAAACATCCATTTATCTGGGCTGTGCCTTGAATCTTTATTGTATGGGGTTCAAGAGGCCGAGAGTTCAAATCTCTCCACCCAGATAAACGGAAATGCCCGCAAGTCCTTATCACACAAGGGTTTACGGGTTTTCTTATGTTTTGGCGAATGGGAACATAATTTCCCGTAAAATGTGGTAATTTTCGGCTACTACCCACATTACTACCCACAAGAAAAAGGCCCCCGAAGGGGCCGGAATCAATTATTTTGCCTTTTGTTTTTGTGTTTCGTACTGCCAGCCCAGAATCGTTTTCGTATCTATTCCGGTCATCGGCATACTAAGCAGATTGTCTCTGATTGTGTCGGCTGTTTCCGTGTCTCCGCTGTTGATTGCAGTGATGTACAGGGGCTTGTAATAATTCACAAGCAGATTGTTCACATATGCGGGATTTTGTTTTTTGCCCTGAGCTTCTTTGTCTTTTTTGTCTGCATCCATGAGCGCAAACATGCTGGTGTTGAAAGCCTCGGTATCGTGTTCATCCACCGCTTTAAACAGGGATTCCTTATGACCTTTTACATAGTCTTTCTTTGCCTGCTCCTCATGGCGCTGTATGATTGCCTCAGCCGCATTTCCTTCTTTCTGCGCCGACTGAATCCATGCGGTCATTTTTGAGTTCGGGAACAAGTCTTTTGCCGCCACCGCATTAGAATACGTCCAAGCCTGACCGATAATGTCGATCTTTGCCTCCCCATCCAGGAGCGCCCATTCAGGCCGGTCCATCAGTTCCTCCAACAGCTTTTTGGCTGTTGTACCACGGACCGTTGTATACTGGTCGTACTGTTCGGCGTTCAGCTTGACTTGCTGTCCTCCGATGTACGGGGACTTGCTGGCAGCCTGTGGAATGACTTTTGCATCGCCGGTTTCATCGTACAGGCTTGCAAGCTCTTTCTCAACCTTGCCCGGGGTTATTTTGTTGATGTAGCCGGGGCTTATGAAGTTTTCGATTGCAGCCAACCATTCAGGGCTTCTGTCTTCATCTCCCCATACATTTCTGTACGGGATATTGGAAACGCTGAAAGGCGTTTTGTTCTGGGCTTGTTCAAGAGCATAGCGCCAAGTCGAGAGAGATGCGCCGCTTTCGACATAGCTCTTTCTGCGGACGGGGTCAATGGTCCTGGATACCTGACCGACGACGGTCGGGATAAAACTCGACAGATAATTCGTGGCAAGTTTTTCTCCGATCTGTGTGAACGCATTGCCGCCAGACCACTGGCTCGTTTCCATCAGACTGTTTACGCCATCAAGCATGGACAGGTTGAAAACAGGCTCCGTGATTTCCAGCAAAGCGTCTGCAATCTGGCCAGGATCATTTATCCCTTCTTGGAATATGTTGTAGATACTTGCGCCGACGAAGAACGGCATGCAGGAAGGCGCTGCCCAGTCAATCGTGTACGAAACATTCGCATCACCAATTTTTATGTTCAGAGCATATTCCTGCTTTCCTTCCAGTTCTTCCAGCGTCTTTTTATCATCGTCATATCCGACCGTCACCAAGCCGAGGGATGCAAACAGCGCACCAAGCGCAGCGGTTGCGGTGCCAGAAAGGCCGGAAGAAATGCGGTCAATATACTGGGTCGGAGAAATAGCGTTCTTGGGGAGTGTCCCTTTCGAGCCATTCTTTACCCAATCAGTATACTGTTTCACCTTCTTTGTGTCTGCCGCCAGCGTGCGGATCAGCCCAATAGGACTGTATTCAATGCCGCGTTTCAGAATATTGGCAGGAGTTTTCTTGAACGGGAGCGCCGTGTCTACGATGAATCCTGTCACGCCACCTTTACGAGAAATGTCAGCAAGCAGGGAGGCAATTTTGTTCGCGTCTCTGTATGTCGCTTTTTGCGCTTCATTTATGGCGTATTCTCGTGCCTGCGTCAGTTGCTCTGGGGTAATGGTTTCGGGTGTCAGCTTATTGGCATTCATCCAACCGCCCAGCGCATTCTCGTAATGCCTGTGCAGAAAAGCCCAGTCTTCCTTTTCAAGCCATTCAGAGTTTTTGTCAGACAGCCATTGCAACGCCTTCCCAACTGTACGAGACAAGAAGTTGTCTTTTGTTCCGAAGATTTTCCTTTCCTGCTCCACTTTCTGATCTGGATTATATTTCGATTCTCCGGTCAGAGTGTCCTTCATCTTGATCGCGTCAGCCTTTGCGAAGTCGCGGTTTTCCTTGCTGACGGTCAAGCTCTTTGTACGCATTTCGCCAGAGCCGGGTTTTACAGCCACACCCTCAATCGCTGTACCAATCACGTTCTTCAGTTTGACAGCAGGCATGAAAAGCCAATTGCCAAAGAGATTCCGCACATGCGTCCTCGGGTTTCCAAGCATACTGAGCATACGCCAAGCCTGGAGCTTATCTTTCCAGTTGGGCGGCATCTGTTCTGCAAGCTCCTTGTATGCCTGCTTCTGCACGTGCTGGAAGTCTTCCGCCGTTTTCGCCTTGCCTGCCTTGTCCAAGGTATCAGGAGACAGCGCAACGCGGGTCGTTTGCCCTCTATCGGCATACCGCTTATTGATCCTGTCTGTTTCCTTCAAAAGCACAGCTTGACGGCCAAGCGGTGTCATTATGCCAAAGATTTGCCTGGATTGGAGCGCTCGGCCAAGAACAGTACCCTGCTGATTGTAAGCGTCTGCAAGCGCGGTTTCGGTTGCAACGTCTCCCCTTAACGCCGCCATACTCATCAATGTCAGCATTCTGGCCTGACCGTCTGCGGAGAAAGCATTGAAATCTGGGCTTTGAGCTTCTGCGACAGCCCCATAGTATCCATCAGGGTCTTGATCGTTTGAATGCTCCTGTACCCATCCAGCCGCACGGTCAATCTGCTCATTGTTGCTGTCAGGATCATAGCTGCTGTTTTCCCGCAAATACTGTTTCACTTCTTCATGGAGAAGGTCACTGCGCTGGGCTGTCCGGCTACCAAATTGACGCTGCGGCCCATTCGCGGGCGGCGTTTCTGCTGCCGTGGCAGGTCCATTGCCAGACGGCGGAGTGCCAGCAGACAAATCCATGGTGTAAGTCTCTCGTTCTGGCAGGTTTTCCGCTGATTCATTCCCTTCTGTATCCGGTGGCAATTCGCCAACCAGGGTAGGCACATTGTCCTCAGCTTTTTCGTTCATGATGGTATTGTCTTTGGGCTTGATCATCCTCTCCACGCCCTGCCGGATCAATTCAGGCAGAGACGGGACTTCAACATCACCCAAGAAAGAGATTGCTCTCGGGTCGCCAACTTTTTCCACAACATCGGCAATGCTCGACAGCGCTTCGGCCAGTTTCTTTCCTGACCGCCGGTATTCCTCGAACAGACGCATAAAAGATTTCGTCGCCTCGTCCTCGGTCTGGAATCCAGGCATAACGGTCTGCCCAAGATAGGTTTCCACGTTCATGCCTGCGTTTTTCAGCTCCATGTAACGCTGGGCTGCCTCTGCGATTTTCTGCGGCAGGCCCGTGTCGTATACTTCGCCCTGGCTTACTGCATCCTGCAATGCCATCATCCGGGGAGCGGCCTTGAGCAATGCGTTCATCACGTTCCTGGAGCCGCCGTCGGTATCTTCGGTCAGGACCTGCGTCAAGGCTGTGCTGCCATATGCCCGCTGGAAAACCGCATTGCGGATACGATCATAGCCCTGCTGGCTGATCGAACCGTCGTCCTGCATGTACGCGCCGCGTTCGCTCTCGGGAATGATCTCGTTCAGGAAAGCCAGCGCGAAGGCGTGATTCTCCGTGTTGTCCAGCCTGCCGGCATCAGACGGGGCGAACTGTTCCATCATGCGCGGGGTCAGCCGTTCGGCATCACTTCGTGCATTTTCGCTTGGGCTGTATCCGGCGGTCGTGCTTTCGTTGGCTGCACGGGCGAAGGCCACGCGGTCAAGGTCAGTATCGCGCACACGAACGAGCACGCTGTTGTCCGTTACGTCATCGGGATTCAGGCCGAACCGCGCCGCATTGTCACGCACATACTGGGTGTAGCGGGCCGCGCTTTCGGGGTTGCTTGCCATTGCCTGCCTGATTGCCATGGTCCGGGCGTTTCCGCTCTCAACCACATTGTCAGGTCCAACAATCGGAGCGCCGTTCTGTGCATCCGCGCTTTCGCCCAACCGGGCCGGATTCAGATTGCGGACCATCCCGGCCACCTGATCCTGGCTGGCTGCCCGCGTTCTGTCTCGAGGCTGCAATTCGGCGGGATAGGCGCTGTTTGCTTCGCCGGTGTCCGTGTTGCTGGTTACAAGGTCAGAGGCGGGGACAAGCGCCCAATGGTAGGATACGGGGACTTGGTCGTTGGTGTAGACGGTGCCTGCATTTGGATTGCTGGCAGGGGCTTGCTCTGCCTGGGCCTGGGCTTCCGCTTCGGCCAGTGCTGCCGCTTCTGCCGCTGCTTTGGCTTCCGCTGCCGCCTGCGCCTCCGCCTGTTCCTCGGCCTGCACATCAGCCATAGCCTGTTCGCGCACCTTGGTCATGGCTTCTTCGCGCACCCGGCTCAGGTCCTTTTCCGCGTCCTGGGTCTTCTGCTGCTGGCTTTCCAGGGATTCCTGGTATTCACCCACGACCTCAACCTGCCCCTTCATATCACCTACGGCTTGATGCATGGCACCGGCAAGGGCTTGGTTTTGTAGGTCTTCCACATGCTGGGCTTGTACAGTTTTCAGGTGTTCGCCGATAGCTTGGGCGCGTTCCTGCGCAGATTCGAGTTTCTGCTGGACTTTGGTTTCCTGTTTCTTGGCGTCGCTATATGCCTGCTCATAGGGCTTCACGCCGTTCAGAGCGCCTTGACCGATCAGGGCGCGTTCACGCAGGGTCACACGGTCGTTGTGGACAATATTTTGTATCCGCTGCACAACGGCAGGACGCAGGCTGTCACGGACCGCGGCATCCACCAGCGCCTTAATATCCCCAAACTCAATCCCGTTGCTGTTCATCTTGTTCAGGATTTCAGAGGCTTCGCCCTGGCCCAGCGCCGCAATGGTCATAGCGTTTTTCACAGTATCCGCGTCTGCGCCTTCCTGGGCGGCAGACAGAATCACGTCCTGCGTCAGCGCTACGGCCTGTTCAGTGCCCAACTGGTTAGACAGCCGCATTCCCGCGGAGATTGCCGCAAATTGGCTGGCTGCTTCGCCAGAAACGGGGAACAGCGCCGCGCTTACAGCCTGCACCTGGCTGGGCTTGTTCGCGGTCAGGGAAGCCGTCAGCATGGAAACCGTGCGGGCGGTCCGGTCGTTGACCGTGTGATCCGTGGGCAGGCCATTATTGGCAAGCATGTTCGCACGAAGCTGGCCTTCCGGCGTGCCGATGGTGGCGCTGGTGGTGGCGGTTAGGCGTCCAGCAACATAGCTGATCCCGCTGGTTCCGGCAGAGGACAGAGCGCCCGTCACGCCAGCGGCCAAAATATCTTTCCAGAAATCCTTGTCGGCCTGCCTAACAGCTTCGTCATGGCTCATGGTTTCTTCGTATTCCTTGATGCGCTGATTGCGCTGGGACAATTCGCCCATGACAACATCATCAGTCACGCTTTCCACGAGCTGGTTTACGGATTCGCCCAAAAATTCTTCCACCATGTCATTGGACAGCACTTTTTTTATTGCGCCCTTGACGCCCTTTGCACCGCTGTCAATGGCTTGTGCGATATTCTGGGTGGTAATGGTTTCACTGAGGGTTTCAGCGGCCAGGGTTACGCCTGCGATCAATGCGGCCTGGGTGTCGCTACCGCCCTGCAATTTGGTCTGTTGCGCCGCAGCACCGGCGGCCTGAATGCCCATAGGCAGAGCGCTTAGAATGGCACTCCCGCCAGCCAGAGGGGCAGTCAGGGCAGAATTGAGCAGGCTTTTCGCACCGCTGGTCACAGCATCATAACCAAGGCCAGCAATGGACTTCGCAAAGCTGTCCTCTTGCAGGGGCTTGAGAAGCGTTTCCTTCGCGTTCTGGTCGAGTGTTCCCGTTGCCCAGGTGGAATCAAAGAACCTGCTGTAAGGGTTGATTTCCTGCCCGGAAAGCAAAGATGCAGCTACATATCCGGCGCTCTTGATCGTGTCGGGGCTGATCCCGATGGAAGTAATGGCGGCCAGTACAGGCATTTCCTGAGCGAAAGCCGCCAGCTCCTCGTTCTGTGCCATCGTCCGGCGCACATTGACGGCATCGGCCAGACCGTTATAGTAATCCCAGGCAGCCTGTTCGCCATCTTTTTTGAGCTTATACAGATAGGTGTCCCGTTCTTCCTGCGTCAGTTCGCCCATATAGGACTGCGTATGAGGCTGGACTGCATCACGGCTGTTCACATTCCCGGCCTGAGCAAGCATGCTCAGATTATCGGCCAGGGTGATTTCTGCCTGATCGTAAGACGGATCGGCGGCATAGAGCGCAAGGCCGCGCTTCCCGCTGGCCAGAGCGTCCTTCTTTGCATCTTCAACCACCTGGGCAAAATCGGCCCTGGTACGCAGCTTATAATCTTCCGCTTCCTGTTTCTGCTTTTCCAGTCTTTCCTTTTCGCGGTCCAGGTTGGAAACATATTCGCGGGGAATCTGCATACCTGCCGCCTGCATCTGGTCAATGGACTGATTCAAAGCGGTCAGGTCTTTGTCTGCCTCGGAAATGATGGAATTGGCGACGCGGACGGTATCCTGCACCGTGTAGCCGTTGCCCAGCATATCATCGAATACGGTACTTGCCGACCATTGTGTAGGCTTGTACTGGCTGCCAACACTCATTACAAGATTGACGGAATTGGTCAGCGCTTTCTGCTGCGCCTTGGCCTCGGTCATGGCCTGTTGGCCTTCCGCAGTGGACAAGTCAATGCCCGGATTATCCATAAGCACACGCTGCATGGCCGCCGCATCCTGCATGCTCTGCATGGTTTTCATCTGATCCTGGGCCTGATCGTAATGCCATTGGAAAGCAGAAATCTGCTGCTCCTGGCTGGCAATTTGGCCGTCAAGAGCAGCAAGCTGATCCTGCAAAGCATTCAAATGGACCAGCTGGTCCCTGTCGCGGGATATACTGATTTTATTGATTTCGGAAACAATCTCCCCGCGCTGTTTTTGCAAATCTGACTGTGAGGATTGCAGCCCATCATAATACTGGATAGCTTTCTGGGCGTCCAGATAATGCGCCGCCGTGTAATCCTGCGCCTGCTTCGCCGTGGTTTCGTACAGCGTCCCGGCGTTGGCTGTCCCGGTCTGCACACTGTTCGCCATGTCAGCGGCAACGCCTTCCGCGTTTACTGTCGGGGCAAGGGTCAACAGCGCCTTTTCATCGGGTGTACCGGTCGCCAGGATGGTCTTTGCCGCGTCCCGCACATTTTTCGTTTGCGCAGCATTGACAGCCTGAGCGGACTGGTCTACAACGGGTTTAGTCGTTGGGGTAGGCGTCGGCGTTGGGGTAGGAGTAGGCGAAGGAGAAGCGGTCGGCGCGGGCGTATTCAGGATGCGGTCAGTAGCAGATATGTCGTTGCCCCTCGGCTGATCCGTCGGGTTTACGCCGGGTGTATACGTAGGCGCAACGGTAGCGGCCACATCAACCTGAGCAGGAGCCTGCCCATTCCCGTGCACAATGTTCGTGCCCATCATCTCGGTGACACGCATCCCGAACGCGTGCAGGTTTTCCTTCCCGGTCGCCTTTGCGGCCTGCTGCTTGATATAGTCCTGAATGCCCTTCTTGCTATAATCAATAGGCCGGGTGGTGTCAACCAATTTGTCAGGACGCACCAGGCTATCATCCAGCTTTTTCAGTGCGGATAGAGCCGGATCGTTTTCTCCCCACTTATCCCACAGCCCGTTTTCGATTTCTACAGGATCGGTAATACCTGATGCAATCAGAAAATCTACCCGGTCTTTGATTGTCTTTGCTTCGCTTTCTGCCTGCGATGTAAACTTTTCAGCGTTATATACAAGCTGCCAGTTCTTTACTTCTTCCGGGTTATCCCAGTTAATGTCCTTGGCCACTTTTTCAGCCCAGCCAGGTTCAAATTCTTTCTTCCCGAAGTATCGCGCTGGTTCGTCCAGGGTACTCTTGACCGTATATGGCGCAAAATTATCGCTGCGGAAATCCAGCTTATCGCTGATCTCTTTGTTTTCTTTCCAGACGTTCCCACGGCCAAGGGCGGCATTGACAGCATCCAATTCAGAGTTGCCAGTCCCGCCGTTGTTCCTGGCTGCCCAAACATATCCGCGCAGGTTGTCGGGGTTGTAATCAATGGGGCTGGTATAGTTGTACACATGCCCGTCAGACTGAGCGGTTTTTAAGCCTTTGAGGTACTTGTATTTCTTGTCCCAGTCCAATCTTTCAAGAATTTGATCATCAGACAGGTTCAGATCGTCCCGGCCAGCCCAATAGGCAATATCATCTTTTAGCGCAGTTACTTCGTTGAGCACTTCCTTTGTGTCGGCATAGTTGCGCTGAATCTGATAGTAATAGTATGCCGCATTCTGGGCCGCCGTGCTGGTCTTTGTCGGCGCGGCAGGCGTGTTTCCTGCATCCGTATACCGTGCGCCAGCCAAAAGGTATTGATTCTTCGCAATCCAGTCGTCGTTGATTCCGCCGCTCACATCAATACCAAGTTTGGAAATGGCGTCCACATACGGGCTGGTAATGCCGGTATAAGGATTGTGATAAAACCCGCTTGCAGGATTGTTCTTCGCCGCGTCGAGCTGTGCCGCATATGCGTTAAACTGGTCAGGCGTCAGGGTGTCCTGTATACGATATAACTGCGCAACAGACTCCGCATAAGTTGGAGTCTCCCCAGCCCACCATTTCCCACTGGACACAGGTTCAGTTGAAAGGTCAGGCATGGATTGAAACTGAGACAGTTTTGATTCGAGCGCGCTCGCGGGCGTTTCGCCAGGATTCAGAAGCGAAAAATAGTCAACCGGACGTGCGACCGAAGCGCGGTCAACGGCCTGGCTCTCCTGCGCTGATGGAGCAGCAGCCAAAGTAGGCGTTTCCTCAGGAATGGCCGAATATGTATAATCACTCGTCGGGCGGTTATTCTCCTGCAAAACACTATTGATTGCATCACGAATCGCCCAATCCTGATCCGTCATTCGATCAAATCTTGACATAGCTGTCCCTCTTTATTTCTTTTTATTCTTTAGCGCATTCGCCAGCTCACTTTCAAACCGTACACCAGTCGATGCGCTTTTCTGGTTCATCTGGCCCAGAATGTCCATATTAACCGGGCCTTGCAACGTCTTGACAGTTGGCACGCGTGCGGCCGTGGTTTTTGCATTTGCGGTCAGGCCAACCGTTGGAGACGTGGTAGGCGTCAGCGCTTTTATTATGTCTGTTGTCGTCGTCGGCTGCTGAACAGAAGCGCCTGCCGCTGCTTTGACGTTCGCGTTCTGGGTAGACTTCGCCTTTTTAGCCTTAGCTGCAATCGCCTTGTCAATCTCAGCGTTCGACATGGCCGTGATCCAATCTTCCAGGGACGCATACTGAGCACCGTTACCACCGGCACCAGACGCAGAACCACCCGCAGCGGACGAACCTGCTCCAGCGCCTGCGCCGCCAGCGTTCCCCGCCTGCAAATTATAGGTCTGCTGCCACTGCGCATCCTTCACAGCGTCGCGGCCCTCCTGGTACTGCCTCTGATACATTTGTTCGGCCAGAGTGTCGGCCCATTTCTGGGCGTTAAAATCATAATTCTGCTGCCACTGCGAATCAGAGACAGCGTCCCGTGCGGCCTGATAATCCCGCTGCCATTGCTGGTTGGCAAGCTGGGCCTCGAATTGTTGTTTGCTCAGGCCGAACTGCTTCTCGAACTGTTCGTCGCTGACCTGGTCGCGCTCGGCCTGCCGCAGCATATTGGCAAGCTGCATCCCGGTCTGATCCCGTCTGGCCTGATCCGCCTGCGCCCGTTCGTATTCCTGATCGTCCAGCTCACGCGAACGTTTTAATATATCGGCGGCCCGGCTTGCATCGTACTGCTGCAACTGCTGGCCCAACTGCTCGGCAAGCTGTGCCCGCTGTGCGTCGATATTGCCCTCCGCAGCGCCTTGCGCGTCCCAAAGCCTCTGCTGTGCCTCCGCGCCACGCTGGCCGATATTCGCCAACACCTGAGCGCCATAGGACGAACGCTGCATGCCGCGGCTCAACATTTGACGGTCAGCCTGGGAATACCGTTGCCGATACTCCTGCGCGCTGGCCTCCCGCTGCCGGTCATAGGTATCCTGCAAGCCCGCCCGCTGCTGCTGCAATGCAAGGTCGGCGCGTTCCTGCTGCTGCTGTGCGCCAAGCCTGAGCTGATCGTAATAGGCCCTGACTTCATCCTCGGCGCGGGCCTTGTTTTCTGCTGATGTTTTCGGTGTATACGCGCCACGATTCCGGTATTGCCCCAGAATCTCCTGGATAAGTTCCTCATTTTTTGCCATATTCTTTCCTCCCGGATAAGCAAAAACCGCCCCGGAATGGGGCGGCTGTCAGGCGTTATAGTTGACCCATCAATAAATATCCTCGGGCGGTTTCAGCTTTTCCACTTCGGGCAGGCCGGTCAGCGCCAACAGGATAGCACACACGGCACCGAAGCCGCCAGCGCTCAGGGCCGCGATCCAGTTCACGTCACCAAGCACCACGGCGCCTGTTCCGATATAGGCCAGCATCGCTTCGGCGAACGTACGGATAGCGCGGATACCAGCAGCCTTGAACCAGTTTTTCCAATCCATCATTTTGTCGCTCCTTTCAAATCCCGAATATCGTGTTCTGCCTCATTCATGCGGCCTTCCAAGGCGAACGTGCGCTCTACGACCTGGTTGTGCCTGTCCACCTTTTTTTCCAGTTCTTTCAGGCGGTACTCAATCAAAACAGAGCTTTTTCTGTTCGCAAAATACACGCCAGCCAATGATAACAGCCCGGTGATAAGCGCCGGGACTATGTTACTCCAGTCCATAGGTCAATCCCCCTCATACTTTTTGACAATGTGATACGCTGCCATAACAGCGGCTTTGATCTCCTGCCAATCAGCCAGCGGGATACAGATGGTGGTCGGCGGTGTATCAGTCTCAGGTGGTACGAGATTATTGTTTCCGTTATCGGCAGGCGGGTTGATGTTGCCGGATACGCCCAGCGCCTTCCAGGTCTTCGGGCCGCAAATGCCGTCAGCGGTCAGGCCATGGGCTTTCTGGAAGGCTCTGACTGCCGCTTCCGTTGCTTTGCCGAAGTTTCCGTCCACATCCAGGTCCGCGCCATACTTAGCATTCAGGAGCGCCTGCAATTCTTCTACGGCTTCGCCCTGGTTGCCTCTCCGCAGGGTGGGAACGTTTTTGCTTTCGTCCACGTCAATGCCTGCCTTTCTCAGCTCGTCGATGGTGTACAACCCGGCGGGGATGCCCCAATGCGTCCACTTCGGATTATCAGTATGCACATTGCCGCTCTTGACGGTCGTGCTGCAATGGATCACACTGCCGGCCCCGTCGCCCAGGCTCATGCCTGCATGCGACATTTTATCCTCTTTGCGCTTGTACACAGCGCACACCAGCCCGGGCGGCATGGACGATATTTCTCCACGCGCTACCCAGTTGCTGGCTGTGTTCCACTGTGTTGTCGCTCCGGCACCATAGAGGGGGACGCCGACGCACTCGAACAGCCAATGCACGAAGCCCTGACAATCGAAACACCGGCACCCATCCCATTTACAGCCAGAGCAAGAAACCTGGCTGATCTTCCCGCCGGAATACGGGACAATGGCCTGCTCCTGTGCACCGTTCAACACCGGGCAGTTATCCCTGATCATATCGCTGTATTTTTTATCCGGGCAGTATGGGAGGCGGTTTCGCCTCCACTCCGGCGTACACATCTGCCCGTTGCTGGCCCATACATAAGGCCATCCGAGGCACAGCTCTGCGACCTGGCGGATGATCTCAGCCTTGCCCGTACCTGATGATTTCAGACGGGCAATCAGCGCTTTCGCGTCCTTCGCCGTGTACATCGTTCACCACCTCCCAAGTGTATTAAAGCGACCTTTAATTTACCTTATTCACCCTGCTCGTCCTCGTCAAGCATAGCCTGCACAGCGGCACGCCAACGGACGGGAACGTCTTCAATGGTCATGATGCCAGCCTTGATACGGTTGTAATAAATCTTTGCCATGGTAATTCTCCTTTCTTACTCAGCCAGAATTTCAGCCAGTTCTACAATTGCATCGTCCTGCGCGGCGAACAGTTCAGCCAGTTCAACCAGCGCTGCTTCCGTTTCCTCGGTCTTTTCGTTTAATGCCATCCGCAGCCGATCATTCTCGCGCTGCAAACGTGCGATTTCTTTTCGCTGAATTATGCACATGTTTCGCACCTCCATATCTTGATGGTGTAACTCGCCAGATATTGCGCTTTTACGTGGACTTCTAATCTCCCCTTATGCCGAAGGGGTTCCGGCACACTCAATACGCATTCCACCTTTCTTGTGGGCGCTTACGCGCCCCCCGATTACGGGATTAGTAGATTACACAAGCCGGGAGAGAGCGAAACGCGCTGGCCGCGGCGTAGCCGGCGCCGAGGTAACCACCTGCGTGCACAAACCACACGGTGTTACCGCCGCCACGACTGGCTGAACGCAAACGACAGTACACAGCACTACCGCGCGGATAGTTAACCACGCTGGGGATTTTGCGTGCTTCGTTTGGATCGCTGGAAGAGCCGTTGCTCGGCGCATCCAGCCCAGTTTCCTCTTTCCAGTACTCCCAATAATCACCTTCAACGCCTGCGGCTTGTGGATTGCCGTACACCTGTTCAAGCGACGGCAGGAAAAATCTGTCGTAGGTTATATCTGTCACACCGCCATCTGTAACCGTATTGCAGGCGGTCTGCACTTTGACAGGCTTGATCACATCCAGCCAGCGATTCTCAAACCCGTATAGCCAGCCGGGTTTGTTGGTATATGTACTCGTCGGCGAAATATCGCCTTCGTGCTGACTTGTCCACCAGTTGGCGTTTTTCGCTGCATCACTGTTAAGCCATTGCCGATAGGCCGAATAACGCCAACGGTTATAACCGTAACGCAGCACGGAAAGATTGTTGATTGCGCATTTATGTACGCTGTCATAGGTGGTTGGAATAGCGTCGCCCGTAGACAATTGCAGTTCGGTGTAATCTGTTCCTGTCAGTCCCCAATAATACCAACCTTCCAAAGCGTTTGGTTCTGTTGACAAATCAACTACCGTATCTTCGGCGGCGTCGAACACAATTTCTTCCGGTTCGGCATACATTGCCATCAGCCAGAGCGCGTCATGATGCACAACATCGTTCTGATCGTACACATCACCGATATGCACCACTACAAACGGGAACTGATACACCACAGGCGTGCTGGGCGTGTAGTTCGTCCAGGGAATATAAATTACATCGCCGATGTTGAAGGTGGATTTGGCTTTCCCATCAGCAACCAACCTTTGAATTTCTTCCGGTCCCAGAATCATTGCCCCACCGCCAGCAGCATTGCCCCACGCCCATGAGCCGTTGCCGTCAGCAACGGGGACTTGTCCGGCAGTAGCGCCAAGTGCGGAAAGGGAACCAGCTTCCAAATCCTCTATTGCGCTCTTTAATCCACCTAAGTCTTCCTCGATCCCGTCCAGCTGATCCCCGAACATGGCTTCGATGGCCGCTTGATCCACCGCCTCCGGATTCTCCTCCAGGTACGCTTCCACAGCCGCCCTGAACTCCGCCGCGTTCATTTTCTGCGCTTTCAACGCCTGCGCCAATGCAAGCATATCCATGATTACTCACCTCCGATGATTTTCTGCCACTCCGTCCCATCAAACATATACATGGAAGTCAGAGTAGCATTGTACGCCTCACTGCCGACAGGCACATCGTTAGTCGGCAGATCGCTGTCGGTTTCTTCCTGACCATTTTTCTTTTCCAAAAGGTACTCCCTGGCTACCATATTGTCATAAACCATGTCATTGCTTCGGTAAACTCTTTTCATGGCTGCTGCCCTCCTCTATGTGGTGCAATTATTCGGCGGGTGTCTCTGCCTTGCGCCAGATTTCCTGCATCAGCACCATTCCGCCGCTGAGCGCATCAGTAATCATGCAGGAAACAAAATCTGTGGTGGCGTCGTGATCGTAGGCATACGCGCCCAGATAGGCATGGTAGCCCTGCTTTGCCGCGTCATAAGTATCCTTTACGACAATCCCCTTATCGTACACGCCGTTCGTGTGCTTGATCTGGTGGAGAAAAAACTTATTTTCGTTCATGATCGTCCATCCTTTCTTGTTACGCTGAAATAGTTTCCCACGCCGTCATTTTCCACTCTGGAGTACCGCCTGAGAAAAATATATATTTCCGCTGCACGGTCGTTTCGCCCCATACAGGGATAGCAAACGCCACCAGCAGCATAGTGTCCATGCAAAAAACCCGAAGGTTCGCATAATTATAAATTGTTTCGCCCAATATAGCCAGTTTTCCATCATCCTCGACGCCCACTTTTCCCGTACCCACTTTGGTGCCGGAGTTAATAATGCGGGCGGCAAGATCGGCCAGGGATGTACTTCCCGAAACATCAACACTGCCAGAGGCGATCCTGTTTAAAGAAGTGCCCAAAGCGTTCAAGCCGCCGCCTGATACTGCGGCCAGATTGGATGTGGATAACGCGCCGTTCGCCGGGATAGCTGCTGTTGCAGAATACAGTCCATCTTCAAGCGTTGCGTGCCCCCGCACATAGACAAACTGTCCGGATGCAATCGCAGCATGGGTGTTTCCGTCAGCTAAAATAGCGAACGAATCCTGAGCAGCGCCAACTGCGCTATCAATCTTGTCCATGTTCTGGTTGATTTCCTGCACGTCCGCCATATCAGAATATTCCGGTTTCACAAGCCCCAGATTAGTAGTTGTCGTTGACATACACTCACTCCTTTACGGGCTTGTCTCGTTCGAGGGAAGCCGCGCTTTTAGTTCGTCACTCAGGTCCTTATACCGGATGTTTCCAAGCCGGCTATATATATCGTCAAAGATACGTTCAATCTGCATGGCAAACGCCCTGTCCTGCGCTTTCCAGTCAGACGGTATCCGTAATGATTCGTGCTGGTGCACGTTTGGAGCTTTTCTCGGCATAGCGTTCACCTCAATCGGGGTCGGTTTCGACGATCAATTGCAGCCCGCCGATCAAACGCCATGGGGCTGTAACCCCTTCGTCAGTCTCGATGATAAAGCGGAATTTCCGGCCAGTGCCGCCGAAATGAAGGCGCTTTCCACGGTGCTCTTTGTTCGCTTCAAGCTGTTCAGCGGTCAGGGGCTGGACTGTGTAGGTTTTTGTTTTCAGCTTCTTTTCTGTCTGTATGCTGATTTTCAACGTTACCGCTTCGGTCTGGACCTCAGGAATCATGTATAATTCAAAGCCACCCTTTTGGATGCTCTTTACGCCAAAGTCTATCCAGGGAGAAACCCAACGTGTCGCAGCGCCGCGAACCGTTTTCTCATCCCAGGAATTATAGCGAAGCCGGAGCACCTTTCCGGGCAGAGTAGAGCTGGTAATGAATAACTCGCCATCCGTCGGCAGGAATGCCTCGACGCTGAAATCCTTGTAGTACAGCACCGTTTTCTCTTTCAGGTCATAGCATAGCATTCCATTGTTGACAGGGCTGTCACCGACGGGGAAAGCGACATAGTATTTTTGACGGTACAGTGTAGCGCACATCTGATCTAAAACGGACTTATTGATCGTTTTCCACAGCTCGCTTGCCTGCTCCCGCCAGAACGGGTATGTGCTCATGCCGTCAAAAACGGACACGCCCTGGTCGCCCACCATGTAGACACGTTCAGCATCAACGGCCAGCGTGTTGAAAAACTCAGTTCCGCCGCCGAACTGTTCCTTGATTACATAGCTGCCAGGGTCTGTGTTCAGGATGCGGAACACACGGTTTTTCTTGAACGCCAAGAGCTGATCGCCGAACCGCCTCAGTGCATAGAATTTATCGCCGTCCCATGTTGGCTGCAAAATATCCCCTGCGCCGTCCTCCGGTTCCTCGTCGGCACCAGGGCCGGTCCAGTCAGTAGGATCATAGGGCCGTGAATACATCAGCATGTCAGGATTGTCCGTAATGGCCGCCGCCCAGATGCGTTCAGCGTAACGCTCGATCACACCAAATTTTTTGTCGCCGGTCGCAATCGTGATAATGTGCCAGGCCGGGGAACTGACTTCCAGCCAGGTCATATCCAGCAAGTAATTCCATGTTTGTTCCGTATAGTCTCCCCAGGTTGTCGGGCGGTCAGGCGGCACAACCATAATCATGCCATCCAAGCCATTGCTCATGAGCAACACGTCAACGGTATCGTCGCTGTTTTCCGGGTTAATCTCGTAAGTGACCCAGCTCCACACGTTGCTTTGAAATGCGTCAATGCCTGACGGCAAATCAATCTCTGCCCATGCGCCGCCATCATCCCCGGCCTGTCGGCAGTACAGTTTCCCGCCGCTTGCACATATATACCATTCCTTGCTGCCAGGGCCTTCATACCATCGGCGATAGAAGGAGGCCAGAGTTTCCACACGGTTCTCAAACTCACCGGCCAGCTCATGGCAGGCGGCCTGAGGCTGTAATACGCCGTTCGGCGTCTCAACGTTCTCAGCGATTGCGGCGTATACAGGATTCGGATTCAAGCCGGTATCTGACTGATTCAGCCCGCGAAACTCACTGATCCATACATCCGCATCGTAGCTATGCAGACTAAAATACGCCACAACAACACCGCCTTATCATCTCGGAATATTGAAAAAGTGTTTATACTGTTTGTTCGTACCGTCAGGGTTTATGCCGTCAGCACCACCGTCACCGGCGATCTTGGAACAGATTTCCTCAAAGGAACTTTTGAAGGCCAGCCCGCGATTCTGCTTGGACGGGTTGCCGTTTCGGTAGACAAGCCAGGTCGCCCAGTCAGCGATATACCGATGCGTCCACTCAGGCAGATTAGGCTTGTCCGAATCCTCTGTCAGCCTCGGATAGTCATCTTGCGGCGTGTGGCTTTTCGTCCATGCCTTCACCAGCCGGTCATACCCATCATTGATGTATCCAAGCAGAGAGGGCAAAAAGTCGCCAACGTCGTCCGCGTCATTGTTGGTCTGGAACATGACCTCTGACTTGATTTCTTCCACCGTCACGGCGCATCACCTCACAGCCTGGGGTATTTGTTCCGAAGCTGCATGAATACAGGCACCGGCACTTCCACCTGGACGCCACGTTGCACATAGGTGGGGAGCGCTCCATTGATCGTTACATGTTCGTAGGGGTCCACCTGAATACCAGCCTCAGCTTCCGGGGCAGGGGGAATATAGATCGACACCATGGGGACGGTGCTTTTTTTCTCAACGATAGGATTCGCAACAGTCAGGCCGTCATTCATGACGGTGGGGGTAGCATTCTTTGCAGGCATAGCCATGCTCCTTTCAAAAAGGCGGGGCCACGCTTGGCAGCCCCGCCGGTATCAAAGTTAAGCAGTCGCGCCGGATTCGATACGCACAATGTAGTTGTCGTTCAGGATCACGGTGCAGAAGCCGCGAACCTTCCAGGCGATGGAACCGCGCTGGTTCAGGGGGTCGTCGGAACCGGAGGAACCGGCAGGCTTCACGATGATTTCCACGTTCCGGCCATTGCCGCCCAGCTCGACGGAGCCATAGCTGTTCTCAGCATAAACCAGGGTGGAGTACACGGGAGCACCGGACGCGCCGCCGCCGTAAGGCACGATGGTCAGGCTCTGAGCGGTGGTCCATTCAGCGTACACGGAAGCATCAGGATTCCAGCGGAATTTGATCTTCTTGTTCGCATAGTCCACGCTCTCGATGCACATGGGCGTCACATAGTTGGTGCTGCTCTTGGTGTACTGAACGTTCACGAACCGACCGGTCAGATCGCGGGCCATGTCGGGGGTAATCGTGACGTTGGTGGTCAGCTCACGGTTGGTGGCGTCATAGTTGGCAGACGCGGCAATCGCGGTCGTGGTGCCGACAATGTATGTCTGGGCGGTGAACACTTTCGCGTTGGTGGACTCGAAGAAGCGCACCTTGTAAATCTTGCCCAGCTCGTACTTCTCCACCTTTTCGGTGGTCTGGTACTTCGCCACGTCAGTCCACATGGTGTCACTGGTCAGGTCGTAGTACACATCGGTATGCAGGATGCCGTGGAAATAGTCATCAGAGAAGGGCTTCGCATTGGCACGGCGCAGGGTACGAACGGCCTTCTTGATGTCGGCATAGGTCAGCTTGTCCGTGCGGGCGATAGTGCCACGGGTGGTATTGCTGCCAGCATACTGCACGTTCATGCCGGCATGCAGCGCATCACGGCTGATCGTATCCAGGGACAGCGCGGCCTGACGGCTCAGGCGTTCGCTGGCTTCCTTGTGTTTGTTACCAAGCAGATACCAGTTAAATTCATCGGTCACAGCAATATAGCCGCCGTAGGGCTTCACCATGGCGGTGAAGGCGGTCTCGGTCAGCTTCTGGCCGTCAGGGGTCACGCCTTCAACCAGGGGAGTGGTGATAGCGGGCAGCTCGGTGATCCGGGTAAACTGGATCGTCTTGCCGTTGTTCATGGGCAGGGTGCGCTTCTGAGCGTCCCGGTTGTGGATCAACTCGGGCATAACTTCCTTCATGAAGTTACGCTCGTAAAACTTAATGACGGACGGAGATACGCCAGCGTCATAGGTATAGTTGGTATTGTAAGCCGCATTAGGGGTAATAGGCATATGCTCACTCCTTTACTTATTTACGCATGTCGTATACCTTCCCCTCGCCAAGATTTTTCAGAAGCCGGTCAAACTGTGCATCGCTCATGTTGGCAATGGCACCGGCGTCAGCCGCCGCGCCCATGGCGCTGTTGGAGGACCGGACAGGAGAGGGTACACGGCGGCGGGGCTGGCTCATGGCTTCTGCCACGTCATAGAAGTCCCATTCACCGCTAAGTACTTTTTCTTGCACGTCGGGGTTGGCATTGTAATAGGCCGCAACGTCAAGGCCCTTGTTTGCTTTGATCTTGTCCGCCTGCGCAGCCAGGATACGAGCGTGGGCTTTTGCCTCCGCGTCAGGTTCCGTCTGTTGCTGCTGGGATGAGGCGAACCGACCGTCAGGGGTTCGGGGTTGTTTCTGCGTCTCCGGCTGTTGGTCAGGCTCGGAGGATGGGATACCTGCCATCGCCTTGACGTACTTCAGCGCCATTTCCTTGGATTTAATCTGTCCGGAAGCAACCAGGTCGTCAGCCTGCCGCTCATACATGCTCTCGCGCAATGGAGCAAGCATACTGTTAATCTCGGCCCTGTACTCAGACCGAAGACGGATCTCCTGTTCTTGCAAGGCCTTTCTGGCGTAGGCTTCCATTTTCTTTTTCATCCAGCCAGGTTCGCTTTGGGGGGCCTGCTGCTGATTGGCTTGTTGTTCGTTGTCCTGCTGCTGTTCTTCCGGCTGTTCGGTGATTTCGTCCAGACTGGAAATGGGCTGTTCTTCCTGTTCCTGCAACGGCTCCAATACAGCGTCGTCCTGTACAGTCTGCTGCTCCATGTTGGTTTCGACCGTGTTTTCCATAGGTGGTCCTCCTTTAAGGCCATTGCTGGCCGTCGTCTTCCCCGCAGAAAACGGGGAAAGCGCAATATATCAGAAAGAGGAGCGATTGCTCACTCCTCAATTTCTGGCCTCATAAGCTCTGCCCTGGCGTTATCAATCAGGGCTTGCCGGGTATTCACTTGCATTCCGGCCTGGGGCATTCTCGCAGCCGTTGCCTGCTGCTGGTTGGCGGATACTCCGGCGCTTGCCAGCGCGTTTGTCAGGTCGGTGGACGTCAGCTTCAAGCTCTGGTTCTCCTGCTGCAACTGCTGCATCTGAGCGCCCATCTGTTCGATCTGCTGCTGCATCTGCTGCATTGCGGCCTGCTGCTGTTCGTTCTCCTCAATCACCGGCAGCAGCCGATCCTTACCCTCGATATTCAGCAAGCGGAACAAAGCGGACAGCGGGAAGTATTGCTGCATCTGCGCGGCCATCGTGAACGCTTCCATGTACAGGTTGTTGATCTGGTCGATCCTGGACGGGTCGCGGGTGACGCACTCCACCTGAACCGTGTACGGAGGCGGAGCCAGAACGCCTTTCTTCGGCTTATCAAAAAATTTCTTGGCCTCCATGGCAATCTTTCGGCGCTGGCCGTCCTTTCGGCCCGTCACCATGACCACGCGGTCTTCGTCGTAAAACTCGGCCATCAGCCAGAGAACATGCTTCACGATCTGCTTGAAGCTGTTGTTCAGGATTTGCGTCCTGGACACCTGGATTTTCGCGCCTGCGGTCTGCAATGCGCTGATAGCTTTACCAGACACAATACCGCCCGTAGTTTCACCACGGGTGAACTGATTCGCACCTGCGTCGGCTTTCAGGTCTGTCTGGAATTGCAGCATCTGGTTGGAGATCATGCCATTGAACGGCACGTTTTGCAGCCAGGTCACATCCTCGCCCTGGGTCACGCGGTCGCCCTCGATAATGTCCTGGCTCCAATCAGCCAAGGCTTCCTTGTCGATGTTCGCACCGCGCCGGGTCAACAGACGGCCCTTGCTGCTCATGCGCAGGTTCATGTCGATGTACTGGGCGTAACGGTTGATGTATCGCATCATGGGTGTCAGCTCAGTCACCATGCCATCACCGGCCAGGCAGCCCTCGATGGTATCACAGCACACCACGTCAAAGGGATACATGCCGTGCATATACACGTTTTTGCTGTCCTCCAGGAGCGCGTGCCCGGCGCAATACGCAACGTTGATCGAATACCGGTTCTTCTTCGCGTCATATTCCCGATACCAATACTCAATCATCATGGCCCGGCCTTCGTCGTTGCTCAGCTTTTCCTTCTGCACATCCGACATGCCGACCTGATTGTACTGGTCTTCTTCATCGGCGATATACGGCGCGGCTTCCGGCCAGTGCTCTTTGTACCAGCTCAGAGGGTGCCAGCTTAGCTTCATGACCGCCCGGCAGTCTTCCAGCCTGTCCGCCTGCGGGTCCCACAGAAACGCTTCTATCGGCCAGCGGATGATCGCCACGTCGCCCTTGCCATAGCTGGCATCATCGTCCCAGGCGATCTGCGTAATGACCGTGCCCGTCCCGTAAAAGTCCTCCGACCGCCGCCGATGGATTTCCTCGAAGTTGTTCACCTCATACACAACATGATGCACAAGGTCCTGAAGATCATCCACGGCGTCCTGTTTGTCCGGCGTCTCCGGCAGGAGCTTCGCTTCCGGGATATTTTGCATTTGGTCGGCCACGCAGTTATTAAACGTGCTTTTCAGCGTTTGGAGCTGGAGGGCTTTTTCTGTTGCGCCCGGAGCGTCCTGCCCAGGGTCTTTCAACCGAACAATCGCCCGTGCCTCCCGTGCCGCGTCATGGTACGGCCTGCATCCTTCCTCGAACATCAACAGCCGGTCATACACCGTTTGGAGGAGTTTCTGCTGCTCCTCGTCAAGCGGCTGTTCGCTGAATGCCGCCTCGGTCAGGTTTTCGTATTCGCTCATAAGTTACCTCGTGAAAGGGTCGTAGGGTTTCGGTTCCGGTTTGGCCTTCTTGATCGGCGTGATCGGCCGGCTCATGCAGAAGTACCGAACATCATCAAAGATGTGATCCTCGGCGTCCGTGTCCACGTCCTCGGGCTTTGTCTGCGAATAAGGCAGCGTCGGAATGGTCCTGATAAAGTCCTGACAGGTATTGAACACATACATCATGGGTTTGCCGTCAGGGTCGAACCGGAGCCGCTCATGCACCTGCATCAACCCGGCCAGGCGCGTATGGTCGCCTTTCCTGAACATGATCCCGGCTTCCGGCGGATGCGGTGCCATCTGGTCGGCCACGCTGTCCCCTCGGCTTTTGTCGAATATGGCAGGGTCGGCTATGGCGTCCACGAAGATGTTGTTGTTCATCTCGTCCTTCTGGCGCTCGATGATTCCCTTGGCGATCTGCGCGGGCGTCAGCATCAGCCCCACATTGGCCTGCCGGGGCTTACACCCATACCATTCCCGGTATCTGTATGCCCTGCCGTGCGGATCAATCGCCCACCAGCCAACAGAAAATGGCTTTGTGTATCCGTGGTCGAAGCTCATGTAGCGCGGCCAGTCCAGCGGAATGGGGAACGGTTCAATGACATGCGTCCAGAGACGGTCAGCATAGTGCTCAGGATCGTTCTTGAACTCCGTGAACACCTGGCCCTCGAAGCTGTCCCAGTCACCATTGAGCAGCGCCCGCCGCAACGCCTCCGGCTTCGTCTCCAACTGGAAGATGTAATCCTCTGTGATAAACGGATTCTCCGTCGCCAGCGCCGGGATGTACTGCGTCCTGATCGTCTTTGCCTTATGCAGGGCCTCGGAATAAATCTCCTGGGTCTGTATGCTCATGTATGGCCCGGCGTCCACGAACATCTTTTTCACCCAGCCATGGCCTATATTCCCAGGGTTAGATGCAGAGCGCACAATCGGCGTCACACCCAGGCTTTTCTTCGCCCTCAGACGGGTTTTCAGAAAATCATAGATGCTCTGCTCAAAGCTGGTCAGCTCATCAAAATACAAGAACTGTATCTCAATACCGCTGTAGTTAAAGCGGTCAGCCTCGTTCTCGCAATGCCGGAACAATATCTGGCTGCCATTCACCAGCTTGAACTCATGCCGCCCCGCATTGTACGTCGCCAGCTTCCTCGGATAACTCGCCTTGGCTTCCTTGATGTCCGTGTCTTCCAGCTCCTGGTACGTCCGCCGAAACACAACCGCCGTCGTGTGCGGATACGTCAGACAACGAAAAAAGGCGTCCATAATGAGCGCCTTCGTTTTCCCGCCGCCTGCGGCCCCGCCATACAACACCTCATTCGCCGGTGTGCTGTGAAACGCTTCCTGCTTCGGCGTCGGCTGGTATTGTATCGTAATCAATCAGGCTCAGCGCCTTCTGCATCCTCCGGCTTGCCAAGCACCGGCATCCCTTCAACCTTCACCACAACTTCGTTGCTGTTCACGCCCATCACCGAATCATGGTACTTGTTGATAATGTCGTTCGCCGCTTTGTTCGCCAGCCAACCCTGGTCCTTGCTCTTGGGGTCGATCTGTATCTGCTGCCCCAGCACCTTCAAACTCTGCGAGTACAGCCCCAGCATCTCCCGGTTTACAATCGACCGGTAACAGTCAGCATACCCCGGCTTCCCACGCAATTTGTGGAACCGCGTAGACGCCAGCCGCTTCTCTGTCGGCGTACTCGCGCTCGTAATCCCATAGTGTACTCGCAAAATTTCTTCTTCCTTCTCGCCGTAAGCGTCCGATGTGCAAATCAATGCTTCTTTTACGTTCAGCCCGAAGCTGTGACCGTTCGTTACCTTTGCCATGTCTTTCTCCTTCCTTGCCCCGGTGGGCCGTGGGTATCGGGGCGGTGATGTCCGTGGATGATCATTTTGTTTTATATATGCGCCATAGAGGATGGGCGGAGTCCCAGCCCAGAATCGGCCCCCCGGCCTCTGGCCGGACCCCCATACCCCCAGGGGCAGGGGTGGGGCTTCGCCCCATGGGATCAGCCAGCACCGCCGACGGCACCAGCAGCAGCCCCAGCTCCAAGCGGAGCAGCTCGTTTGAATTGCATTCAAACTGGAATGCCCTTGTCACAATGTCCGCTGTCACAATGTGGGTAGTAGCTGTGGGTAGTGGTACTAAGATAGTTGGTTCATATCTAACTATTCTCTTGATCGTCGCTGTCGTCGGTCGGTGATGCGGTCAGCACCACACCAGCAGCGGGCACCAGCTCCGCGCCGACACCTGGACCGGATCAGCCAGCACCAGCCGCGCCGCCCTGACCGCCGCCCCCGGGCGGGGCCCGCTCTCGTTCGTTCTGAGCCTACCAACACTTGCTCAACACTTACCCAACACTTACTCATTCCGTAGAATCGGAAGCAAAAGTTGCAAAAAAAAACTTGAAAGTTTGATAATTTGGGGGTTGACGCACCGGAAAAGGTGTGATATGATACAGCCATCAAGGGAAGCACCGAAAACAATGTGCACCACAGAAGGAGGCCAACAAAATGACTATCAAGTACTTCGCCCATTGCAAGACCCTGGATCAGCTCAAGCAGGAATACAAGAGACTGGCAAAAATCCACCATCCCGATTGCGGCGGAGATGATGCAACCATGGCGGCGATCAATGCGGAATATGATGAGCTGGCGCGGAGGCTCCCGAAAGAGACCGCAACCGGTGAAACCTACCAGCCCAAGGACGAAGAACGGGAAGCGCCCGAAAAATTCCGTGAAGCTGTCGCGGCGATCCTGAACATGGAAGGAATCACGGTTGAGCTGTGCGGCTCCTGGTTGTGGGTAACCGGGAACACCTACCCGAACCGGGAACGGCTCAAGGCTGCGGGGTACAGGTTCAGCAAAAACAAGGTTGCTTGGTACTGGCACGACGAGAACAGCATCGCCCACAGCAAGAAGCGCTACAGCCTGGATGAGATCAGAGCGCTGCATGGTAGCGAAGAGATCAAGAGCCAGAGCGCAAAGCTTGGAAGCATCGGAATGTCGGTTGCTTGAGTCGAAACGGCCTGCGGGCCGTCTACCGGAACCGCCCCACCGGTACTGATGAGACAGGGCAGAAAGGCTGAGACAATGACGAAGGAAGAAGCAATCCGGGCCGCCAACATGAGCAAAGAAGAATTGATCGACCTTGCCTTGAAAATTGCCGCGAATCATTTTCTTGACAACGCCGCACAAAGTCAAGCAATCCCTACCGAAAAGGAATATTTCTTGAAAATGTACCATGCAATGCAAGCACTTCATGATTGATTGAAAGGAGTAAAGACCATGAGAACTTACACCGCCTATTATGTTTCCTGGAGCCTGAAAACCGGCGAAGCGACCTATAGCAGATCATTCAGCACAGCGGCGGAGCGTGACAGCTTCGCGGCAAGCATGGCAACAATCAGCAAGAGCGTTCACACCTGGGACAGAGAATGCGTAGAATTTTGAGGAGGTTAAGACCATGAAATGGACCTTTGAAGATGCTGTCAACCTGACCGTGAGCATGTTCCGCAACAACCAAATCGGATTTAACGACCTGGACCGGACAGCAACGGAACTGTGGCAGGAGATGCAGAAGGAGAACGGAGGCGATCAAAGCATGGAAAAGATTTTTGAACCCATCGAAATCACGTTTGATTATTCGGAGAAGCCCGAACCCGTAAGCAGCGACTACACCGATTATTGGGAATCCCATTGCCTGGACATGGGTGAAAGAGTTGATTAAACAGCGCGTTTTCCTGGGCAGGGCCGAGCATATCGACCTTGCACAGGGCAACGAGAGCCCGACACAATCAGCAAGAGGAGGAATGAACATGAGCAGCTTCACGATTGACAAAAGGGACTATATGCGGTGTGCCGGTCTGCTGGCCGGAATCGCAGAAGGCACCGAGCGGTCCCCCTATCATCTCTGGGTTTACGACTACCAGACCAACCGCAACATGAAAGCTGAGGACTACAAGCGGGAATTTGAAAAGCTCTATCAGATGAACGCCCTCAGCGTACAAGAGCAGTATCACGATCAGGACAGCAGCATGGACCTTGAAACCTACGACGCAGATTTCAGAACGTACCAGAAGCGCGGCAAGCTGGCCGCCGTGGGCCTGGACAAGATCAGCCTGAAAGAGTGGATCAATAACCTAAATCGGTTCTTTGGTTCCGCCATCTATCAGACCGAAAAATCAGAGTACATGTTTCAGATGGAATTTTTCTTCGGAAGGATCATCCGCGCTTTGCTTGACCTTGCCGACACGGACAACTCCGACGACCGCATGAATTTTTACGGCAGTTTCGACCGCTAAAATCAATCCGCTGTGCTATCGGCGAGACGGGCAAGGAGGACTAAACCATGTGCATCAGAGAGATAACCCCGGAAATGATCGAACAGGTGGAAAGCAGCATCCGCAAGGCGATCAGGCACGAGCAAGAGCGAATCCGGCTCCTGCATCTGCTGGAATCCTTGACCGGCAAATACTGTACCAAGCGCATCGAACCCGACCTGCAAGCCCTTTTCCCGGATTATAAATCCGTGTACCTTCACAAGGAGTACAAAAACCGTCTGGAAGTTATTCTCAGCAATCCCGGCATGGATTGCTGGTATGATGCTTACCACCTGACCATTGCCGACCAGGACAAACGCCGGGTAGACGCCGACAAGATCAAGGAGCAGATCGAGAGCACCGAGAAGGAAATCAAACGCCTTGAGGAAATGCACGCCAGTTTTCGCAACCAGGCCATGCAGTTTACCAATCTGCTTGGTTTCATGCAAAATCTGGCCCAATCCATGGACAGCGCTTTAACGGTTGCCTGCCGGAAGGATCCCGGTTATCAGCTTCGCAATCTGTCCGAGCTGTGCAACAAATTACGCTGGTGAAGGGAGGCGGGAATCATGCTGCTTGAATACCTGGGCGATGGATACGCCGCATGCTGCTGGCTCCTGGTGCTGATTGTGATACTGGGGTTTATGCTTTAGCCCATCGGGAACACCCTTTCTGGTTGCGGAATGACCGCGAATCTGGTACAATCAGAGATTGAAGGAGGACAAGAGAATGGAAAACTGGATCACTGCTGACAGCTTCGGTTCTGAATGCCCCAGCAATTGGGAAGAGATTGCTGCCTTCCTGAATGAAATCATCCGGGAACGTGGCATAGAAGACGATCACAACGAAGTCAACGAACTTTGGGATGCGTTCTGGGCTGGTCGTATCCCTGGCGCTCATGAATTGATCGACAATGCAGGGAGGTGATACATTTTGACCATCGGCGAAATCATCCAGCAGAAGCGCAAGGCGGCAAAGCTGACGCAGATACAGCTTGGAAACATGGTTGGGATTGAAGGGCGGACAGGAGAAACCACCGTTCAGAAGTGGGAACACAACTTGCAGAGTCCATCCCTGAAATACCTTCGCCCCCTGTGCCGTGCCTTAAAGTGCACCCTGGAAGAGCTGATCCCCATGGAATGAGGGCACAAAAATAGAGCCTATCTTGATTCTGTAGAGAATTGGGGTAGGCTCTACTTTTGCGTACCATCAAACGAAGGAGGTGAATCCAATGAACAGCTTCCCGGTCTGGTGCCCGTCCATTCCGTGAATCTATTTCACTGGCTACAGTATATCACACTTGACAGGTGGTATCAATACCCCATCGTTGCTTTTTTCAACTTTTTTGATTGATTAAACAACCGCTTTTAATACCATTGTTTACATATCGGGCATTTTGTCCAAAATTCGCTGTGCTGCGGCCAGAGCCCACCCGTGAACACGGTATACGCTCTTTGCATCGTGATAGCGCATCTCGTCGGCGACGCTTCGCCAGCTCAGGCCCAGGATATAGCGGTATGTCAGCACGTCCACATAGCGCTGTAGCTTGATCTGACCGAGTACCTTTTCCGCCGTTTCAATCAGCGCGACATACTGTTCGCCTGCATCCCCCATTTGTTCCTCCACTTCGACCAGATGAAGCGCCGCGTTTTCCGTCCGGCTCCGGTTGCCGGTTGAGCGTATATTGGTTTCCGACATGCCCGTGATGCTGGACGCCAGCTCCTGGTATCTGCGCCGTTTTGACTGTAGGACCCTGATTTTGTGCTCCGCGTCCCGGACAGCGAGGAAAAAATCTTTCGCCCGCATCATGGGCATTCCTCCCGGTGAAGGCTCCTGTCCGCATCGAAGCCCTCAGGATACCTTTTTTTGAGTTTTTCGATGTTTTCCCGGCAAATATCCTCCATACTCCACCCGTGGACCGTGCACAGCTCCGCGATCATCCAGCATACATCCCCGATCTCCTTGCGAAGCTCCACATAGCTGAGAGGGTGCCCTTGATAGTGTTTCTGGAATAGGCCTTGCACCTCGCCCACCTCAGCGCACAGTCCGAACAGGGCATGACGCGTTGATTGCATCTGGGACAGGTCCCGATTGATTGTCCTGGCCGCCAATTCCTGATACTGCGTGATGGTCATTCTGTTGCCCCTCCTCATCTATTTTTTTGTATCTGTTCGCACACTTCAGCACATCCGGAATAAACCCAATCAGGCACATGGTGCATGGTTTTCCGGTCCGCCTGCAATAGGTATCAGCCATTGGGCTTGTCCTCCCGCGTTACAATCAGCACTTTGTCATAGGCGCTCGTGCTGTTCGGCTTTTTCCGCTTGCCCTGTTTGACGGTGTACCCGTTTTTCACCAGAATCGCCGCGACAGTCAATAGGTCCTGCGTCTCGTTGATGATAATTTCCATGCGTTATCCCTCCTGTACTCTATCCATACCGGCCTTGAAATCCAATCGAACCCCGAACCGATCAAACACCTGGTCGCACATCTCCGCGCCATCAATCGCAAACACGACTTTCTCATCCACCGCTTTCAGTGTCCGCAACACCCGTTCCCGCCCGAATCCAAACGTTTCATGCAGCGCCAGGCACATGGCCGCGTAACACTGGATCACGGCACTTTCGACGCCCAGTTGGTATCCCTCCTGTCTGCATCGCTTCAGATCGTCTACCGTCAGGCCGTTTTTTGCTATGGCGTTCATGAGCTGATCGTGGGTCATGCGCCTGTATGCGGGCTGATTGCGCTGTGCTGCGCGTCGCTGTTGTCTGTTCATTACATTTTCCTCCCCGTTTTATACATTGTGTTACCACCTGTAACCACCAGTGTAACCGCTCGCTGTCGCCCGCAAACCCTTATGAATCAACGGTTGTAACCACTGTAACCACCGTAACCACCACTTTTTTTCTCTTTTGGATTTTTTCTTTTTTATCTCGGTGAGAAGAAAAATAAATCCTATAAGCGTATATTTTCGCAAAAAGGTGGTTACAGTGGTTACACTTTCATAAAACCCTTATGCCATAAGGCTTTGAGACGTAACCACCATATGGTTACAACCACGTAACAGTGGTTACAATCATTCCGGCCAGCCATCCTGCACTGGTGTAAACTTGTCCTCGTTTGGCAGCATCAGACAGATACACCGTGCCGACGCGCCGTTTTTAAGGCGTCTCACTCTGGTTAGGTGCTTGCCGTCTCCGTCTGATTGCAGATAGCCCTTGATCCTGCACCAATTGAGGAACCCCGCGCCGCTGTAACCCTCCGCGTTCATCACGCGATCAAACACAGACCTGATGATATAAGCAATGCCCTTGTCCTCGTCGATATCACCCCAGGCCTCGATGCTGTAGGTCTGGCCCTTTGCCTGGTTGAAGTGTGACACGTTCCCGGCGATGGTATCCACAAGCCATTCATAGCAGCGTTTGTTTATGTCGGTTTCCGCCTTTGTTTGCAGGAAAGGCAAAAGCTCCTCAGCGGTCAAACTGTTCCCATCGTGGAAGATCACCGCATCGGCCCAGGTGTCAGCAGTCAGCAGCAAGGCCGCGCTTCCGGCCTGTTTGTCTGTTGCTGTCCCTTCGAGCTGCGCCGCGAATCCGTCCCACATTTCCCGGATCACATCCAGATTGCTTTCTGTCAGGCTGTCTACGAAGATTTTTCCGGCGTGCCCGTAATTCTGCATCAGGATGCGCACGCTTTCCTTTGGTTTCTCAAAAATCGGCTGGTCGCCGCAGTTCAGATCCAGCACGCGGTTGATTGCCCCGGCCTTGCTGTTGTTCCCGGTCAGCGGTTCCTCACCCGTGCTGATTGCGCAGTTCTGCCAGGTTGCGATCCTTTGAAGCCCGCCGTTTTTGCTGCCGCGAATCTTCCCGGCGCCCTGGCAATACTGATAGATCATGGTGTCGAAATCCTGCTGACGGTTGCCTTTCAGTTCCAGCTCGTCCAGACAGACAGGCATGGACCCGTAGAATCCCGCGATCATTTCCAGGCCGACGCTGGTTGTGTTGAACGTTTTGATGTATTCGCCCATTCTGGGATTGGCCCACACGCTGCCGCAGGCGATGAGCATAACGGTTTTGCCGATGGATGAGGCATTGCTCCAGCCGTGCGCGATGAAGGGCAGAGCGTGCAACGGTTCCACCAGCGCGGAGGCGAAGGACGCGGCCAGCATAGCCCTGGCTGCCACATTGCGCCCAGCCCTGATCGGCTTGATCTCTGCCACCCATGCTTCCAGCGTGCCGTGCTGTTTGACTGCCTGGAATGCCTGCCGGTACTGCTCCATTCCATCAAAGATCAGATCCTTCACATAAGGGGAGAATCCGAACGCAGTCCAGCCCAGCCGCCCCACGCTCTTGATTTCTGGGATGGTGGCATAGTTGGCATTTTCGATCCAGCTCAGATAGGCCACCAGCCCCCGCGCGTTTTCGCTGTCCACGGCGATTCCCTGACTGGCAAGCTGAATGATTTTCTGAGCGCTGGCCAGAATGCTTTTATCAAAGATCGCTTTGCGCCATCCTCCGACCCCGCGCTTGAAGGATATTTCCGTCTTGCACTCCCCAGAATCAATGTTGATGATGCGTTTGGTCGGCATGATGGGATGCGGGCAGATAGTCACGGCCCCGGTGTTCTGGTTCCAGCTCATAACCCCGTCGTCGGTGCAATCGTACTGGCCGCAATCCAGCGTCAACTCCTGACCAGTAAACTGTGTGCTGTTCTCCTGGCTGATCTGAAAGCGGCCGGCTTTCTGCGTTTCAAGGTACGCCTTGTAGAATGGTCGAATGTCCCCGCACTTCAGGGCTTTGGCTTCTTCGATCAGCCGCGCCTTTTCCTGGACGTGCAGCCTGGGGTTGTTGATGATGCTGTACAGGTATTCGTAAGGCTCCACGCCCCGCTTGTATTGTTCGGCGGTAAAATGCCGCTCGTTGGTCTGTTCGCTCATGCGCTGTCACATCCGTATACCATGATTGCTAAGTCCTCCATTTGTTCCCTGGCTGATTCACTCAGTCGCAGCAGTTTCCAGAAATCTTCATTCTCCGCCTCAGAGAGGCCCCGTAGAGCGTGAGAGCGCAACTCCACGTCTATTTGATTGTACAAATCTCCGGCCAGCCAGTAAGCCTCTAAAACGGCTTTTTGATACTGTCCCTCCGTTTCGCGCTGGCTCTGGCTGAACCACCGCCGGAAATCCACTTCCCGCTGTTCCCGGACGGTCAGGGGCTTGGGCGGCAGGATCGGCAATGCCAGATGAAACGCCGCGTCGATGTGCAGGATCGCGCCCCATAGATCGAGCTGGTAATACTTCATCACCAAATCCAGCACGCTCCCGCCCTCGTGGCATCCGTAGCAATACCAGCCCCGCCGCCCCTGTTTGTAGAGGCGCAGGCTCCCGGTTTTCTCCGCATGGAATGGGCAGCGGCAATAGCCTTCCCGGTCAGGGGCAAGGCCCATTTGCACGCCCATCTCCCACGCGCTCACCCGGTCCTTTATCTCGGCTGCAAGCCCTCTAATATCCGGCATATCGTTTTCCCTGCGTCCTGGTGCACACAAAAGCGCCACTCCACGCCGTACCGTTCCGCCATTGTCTGCATAATCTTCATCAGGCCTGGCCCTTCCGTCGGCGGTTTGGATGGAATTTTTACGTCCAGCATCCGACCCCGGCTGTGGGCACGGTCCACCTTGTCCCACCAGACCCGGCGCGGATTGTGCCATCCCCAAACGTCCCGCAGCTCCCTGACCGCGCTGCCGCACTCGACCAGCACAATCAGGTGGATCCCGTTGTCCTGGGCAAGCTGGCATTCCCGCCGGAACCGCTCATGATCGTGGATCAGGTTGCTTTCCACCTCGTTCAGGCTGGCCTTGCGGTCAATGACGGTCGTTAGGTTGTCCATCCTGGCGTAGTCACCAACCGGCAGCTTTGATCTTAACCACTTCACCCTCATAATGTCGAAGTAGTCCCGGACATGGCTCCATTTTACTTCCCGCGAATCACAGATAATTGTCATATATACGACCACCTTCGTCCATGAACTATTGAGCATACATGAGCGATGCTTATTCCGTATCTTTTAGCCAACGGGGTTACTCCATAACGCGGGTCTCTGTGCTTGTAGTTTTTCTTTATTTCCCTGATTGTTTCAATGCCAATCTTGTTCTGAGGATTTTTTTCTCCTCTTGTCGAATGTAGTCTGCTACCATACGTGTTGTTGTATTGATGCGTACACCATTCAAGATTATCAGCACTATTATTTAGTTTGTTTTCGTCCTTGTGGTTCACTTCTGCATAATTGTTCGGGTTAGGAATAAATGCCATGGCTACCAGGCGATGAACGTTTTTTCTTTTGAATTTCCCATTAACCTTAATCACTGCTTGCAGGTAATGGCCTGCACTGTCTAAGGTTTTAACTATCTCTTTGCCTTGCCATGTTCTGCCCATGGAATCCTTATGTGTTACTGAACGAACATTCCCAAGGTTACTGACTTCATAGAAACCATCAGAGATTTCTATTGGCTTCCATATTTCTGTATTCATACGTCCTCCTGCATCCGGTCTATGCCCTTCATGGTATCCCTCCTAATCCCTCCCCGCCGCCATCAAGGCGGCGATCCATAAGCCCAGCGTAACGCACGCCGGGATGATAAGAAGTAACCACCATGCACTAATCATGTTGTTCCCCCAAATCCATCTTCGCGCCGCAACACATGCAATATTTCATTCTTGCGCACCCGGTCCTCCATTCAGTTTCTCCGCAAGCAGAGCACTTGTATTCGTTTTCTCCACACGCGTAACCGCCTTTTATCCACTGCCCATGCTTCACAGGAGCAGCGTCAACGGTTGGCACGACTGATATGAGCGCCTTTATATCCCGGATTGCCATGACTGGCTCCAGTCCCAGCCCGGTTTTTGCTGATTCCTGATAGCATTTATCGATCCGGGCAAGGAGGTTTTCACTGTCTATCAGCATCTTGTTCCTCCATCCATTTCGTGATTACTTTCCGCCAGTCATCCGCGCTGTTCGGGCATGGTCTGCTTTTATCCCCCATGGCGGTGCAGTATTCGTTCGCAAAGTTCGCGCAGGATGAACAAGGTATATTGCTGCTGTTTTCGCTCAGCCACTCGCACAGCTTATCCAGCGGCACGGCGGGGACAGAAGGCGCTTCTTCCATTGCGCTTACCAGTTCCGGCCCTGTGAGTTTATAGAAGTCGATTTTGCTCCGGTCTATTAAGTCCACGGTTCAGCCCTCCTTCGGCGGTTCTGGCAGATAAGCCCAATAGCACACCGGGCCTTGTTCCTCATCGTCCCATACGTCAACATCATAATTGATATACTTGTATTGCCATTGCGCGGTTTCCTCGATATACTGCGCAATCATCATGTGGCCGTCATCGTTGCATACAAGCACGAAACGGTTGCTGTCAGGCAATCTGTCCTTGACGCTGATCCAGCCCGGTTCCTGCGCTTTCAGCATGGAGATGGCATCCTTCAGCATCATCTCCACGCACTCATTGTACGGGTGTCCAGCGTCATACGCGCAATCCCGGCAAGCGTCCGGTACATGGCATATGCACCGCTCAATAGAGTAGATCACCTTTTCCAGGTCATTCATCCCACTTCACCGCCTTTATTCTTCGCCGTAACCATTATACGCCGGGCACTGCTTGCATGTTTCGCACGGTTCATCGTCGTTAAAACCGCGCCCATATCCTACGCACCCTGCTGGCGTAGTTTCTGCGGCTTCACAGTCCACATGGTTTTTAAGTCTTGATATTTCCCGCTCCTGCGCTTTCAGCAGGAATAAAGCGTCTTTTCGCAATTGAGTAATTTTGCACAAATGGACAATACCTTGATCATCTCTCCATTCGTGATTGTAGGGGCATTCCTTGCATGGCTTTCTACTGTAATTATCGCTTTGGCTACAGCATTCCAGCCCCTTAATCACCTTTTCCAGTTCAGCCATTATCAGCCCTCCATATCATTCAGAACGGCAATTCCTCTCCTGGGTCCACTTCCACGAATCCGCCCCCAGTCGGTTCCGCCGGCTGCTGTACCTCTCCGATCTGTCCGGCCTTGGTCGCTGCCACCCACGCGATGCTGTCCCGCGTCACGTCGTCCTGGCCTTTGTAGGGCCGCATGTGCACGATGCAGCACTTGCCCACCAGGTCGGCCAGCTCGAAGGTCTGGCCCTTGGGGATGCCCAAGGCGTTGGCATACTTGCCGATTTTCTCCTTGGGCCATTCGCCGGTATCGCGGTCAGGGAAAAAGCTCTTGAAGATGTGCTTCCTGCCGTACTTCTGCTCGATGTCCGTGCGTACCTGAAACTCGAAATCAATTACCGGCGTCCCGCCCTTGGTTTCGCCCTGTTTGCATTTGAGGCAGATCACCTCATAATCGCCCTCGACCATCAGGCCGCCGTCATTTTCTATGCTCGTCCACGCCATGTTATTTTTCCTCCCATTTCTCCATGTAAATGTCAATCAGTTCCGCGTCCCGCAGATACCGCAGAAACGCTTCTGCAAATTCCTTGATCGGTCTGTACTCCCCTCTCCGGTACTGTTCGATGTAGCAATAGGCCCCATCATAGATCAGATAGTCAAACCGCACGGCCTCCGGGAACAGCTCGAAGTACATCGGATGCTGTGCGCTGCCCTGATACTTGCCGTACTCATACCGTACCACTCGCTTAATGTCGGTGATGATCCCGGCTTTCAGAAAGTCCGCAATACCCACCAAATTGATGGGTAATCCGCAGACCTCTATTTCCTTCTCAGCCCTTACCTGGTAAGCGGCACCCTTGCACCGCTGGCCGAACGCATAGACCGCATTCACGTCACGGTCAGCACAGTCCCCAGGCGTCAGCTCGCCCTTTTCCGCCACAATCGACACGGCGTTCTCAAAGTCGATTCCTGCCTGCGCCGCCGGGGCGGTGGGGCGCTGTTCACGCCCCAGGGCCGCCAGGAAATCTTCGTACTCGTTGCCGACAGCTTCCGGGTCCGTCGCCCGCAGCCAACTATTTAGCAGACTTGCGGTCAGCCTGTACCTTGACATACTTGTTTTCCTCCTTGTTCCAGGTTCCGCCCAGGGCCTTGGCCTTGTCACCCAGCATCGCGCCCAGCTCGGCCTTGCTGGTCAGCGCGTGCGGCATTTCTCTGATCGTAGCCGCGGCAATGGTCAGCGCGTCCAGATCCTTCGCGTCCTCAATCAGCTTCTTGCCGCCGGTCATGGCCTGATTGTAGGCGTCCTTCTGAGGCGCGAACACTTCCATGTCGTGGGCCAGGTTGGCTTTTGCTTCCTCAAACAGGCGGGTCAGGAAATCATTCTTCTGGCCGGGTTCCAGCTCAGGCACCGCCCGCACGCCGCTGATTCCAAAGCAGCTCTTGGCAAAGTATTCCTCCGTGGGACTAAAGCCCATCAACCTCTTTCCGCCCATGATGTACATGTAGCATCCCAGGTCAGCAGGGGTCCAGACAATATCCTTGGCCGATCCTTCGCAGCTCAGGCGGGTGGTGATGATGTCGCCCTTCTGCTGCTCGGTCACATGGAAGATGATGATGCAGTTCTTCCGGTCAATAGCGCGGATTTGGTGGGTCAGGCGGTCAAACTCCCGCTTAATCACCCCGAACATTGCGCGTCCGTCTCTGGCCGCTTTCGCGTCCTGCTTTTTTGCCCAGGGCTGCATGAGCTGCACCAGGCTGCCGCCGGTGTCCAGGATCACGCTCTCGGCCTGTTTGTATTCGGGGCTCTGCATGTCGGCCAGGAGCCCTTCATAGGTGTCGTTGCTGGCTGTCAGGCCCCGATGCTCGGCCCGCAGGCGGGAAACGCCCTGGTCGAAGTCGAACAGGATCGGATTCGGTGCGCTCATGGCCACGGTCGTTTTGCCGACGCCCGGCTGGCCGCTCAATACCAGGGTGAAGCGCTTGTCGGAAAAGTCCATCTGTTCAGGTTTCTTGATTGCCATTGTCTTGATCCTCCTCTTTTTTCATGTTCTCAAGAGCA
>Ga0326513_10000309_pt1 | contig 40243 bp, 25 predicted proteins | sample 2_2465_0518_D_FD_203654 | JGI IMG/M metagenome (GOLD analysis project Ga0326513, IMG submission 203654) | Bovine rumen microbial communities from UC Davis, California, United States - 2_2465_0518 | ecosystem: Host-associated > Mammals > Digestive system > Stomach > Rumen | place: USA... | reverse complement strand
CCTGCTGCATTCAAGGGCATGAACTTCGTTATCGCTCCATCTCCACTTGACTGTCTCGGTTGCGGCAACTGTGCCGACGTTTGCCCAGGCAAGAAGAACAAGGAGACTGGTGAGAACGAGAAGGCTCTCAAGATGGTTGCTTACAACCCAGACGCAGAGGATATGCAGAAGCTCGCTAAGGATTGGGATTACCTCGTTAAGAAGGTTCACACAAAGCAGGATCTTATCGACATCAAGGCTAATCCAAAGAACTCTCAGTTCGCTACCCCACTCTTCGAGTTCTCAGGTGCATGTTCTGGTTGCGGTGAGACACCATACGTTAAGCTCATCTCTCAGCTCTTCGGTGACCGTGAGATCATCGCTAACGCAACTGGTTGTTCTTCAATCTACTCTGCTTCTATCCCATCTACTCCTTACACAACCAACGAGAAGGGTCAGGGTCCAGCATTCGACAACTCTCTCTTCGAGGACTTCTGTGAGTTCGGTCTCGGTATGGTTATCGGTAACAAGAAGATGAAGGAGCGCGTTGCTAAGCTCTTCCAGCAGCTCATCGACTCTGACAAGACTCCAGCTGACTTCAAGGCTGCTGCTGCTGAGTGGATCGAGAAGCGCGAGGATGCTGACGAGACAAAGCGTCTTGCTGCTATCCTCAAGCCAATGATCGCTGAGGGTGCTGCTGCAGGTTGCGACGTTTGCAAGGAGCTCAAGACTCTCGACCACTACCTCATCAAGCGTTCACAGTGGATCATCGGTGGTGACGGTGCTTCTTACGATATCGGTTACGGCGGTCTCGACCACGTACTCGCATCTGGTGAGGACCTCAACATCTTCGTTATCGATACAGAGGTTTACTCTAACACAGGTGGTCAGGCATCTAAGGCTACTCCACTCGGTGCTATCGCTCAGTTCGCTGCACAGGGTAAGCGTATCAAGAAGAAGGACCTCGGTATGATCGCTACAACTTACGGCTACGTATATGTTGCTCAGGTTGCTATGGGTGCTGACAACGCTCAGTGTCTCAAGGCATTCCGCGAGGCAGAGGCTTACCACGGACCATCACTCGTTATCGCTTACGCTCCATGTATCAACCACGGTCTTAAGATCAAGGGTGGTATGGGTCGCTCACAGGCTGAGGAGGCTCGCGCCGTTGAGTGCGGTTACTGGCACCTGTGGCGCTTCAACCCAGAGTTGGCTGAGAAGGGACAGAACCCATTCTCTCTCGATTCTAAGGAGCCACAGTGGGATAAGTTCCAGGACTTCCTCATGGGTGAGGTACGTTACCTCTCTGTTAAGAAGGCATTCCCAGCTGAGGCTGACGAGCTCTTCGCAGAGGCACAGAAGATGGCACAGCGTCGTTATCAGTCATACGTTCGCCAGACAAAGATGGATTGGTCAGAGGAGCTCTAATAGCTTCATCTTGAACAAATAGCATAAATAAAGAAGGTCGCGAGTATTCCCTCGTGGCCTTTTTTGTTTCAATAATCCCCTACCCTTTTTAAACGCTAAGCCGCAAAGAATTTTCGCGGCGAGCACCGAAGGTGCAACACATAATAGGGTGTTGCGTGAGCGCTTACATAAAAGGTGTTATTGTAATTAGAGGTCTGTAAGTGCGACACCTAAAGACTTTAGGTGTCGGTCCTACAGACCTCATCCCTCTAATATCGACAAATATAACAGCCCTAACGGACAGTCCTTTTAGGTGTCGCTCCTTCAGAGCTCTTTCTATTATATGATAATCAACGATATACGACTTAAGCAATTCATCGAACTCACGTTATTTACATTCACAAGTGGTGTGGCAAGCAAGATCAAGAAAGTGTTTAAGGGCCTTATAGGAAAGAAATCGGAAATCAAGTAATCCTACGCAGTCTCAAGTCTCAGTCTCAGTTGTAAAAACGGAGTCATGTTTTTCTTACATCTCTTATTATATATTATATAACTAATTAATAATAAAACAGATAGAAGAAGTAGAAGATGTAAGGAAGCAATATATATATGCTTGTTTTTTAAACTGAGACTGAGATTGAGATTGTTTTTAAATCAGTAATATTTTCCTAAAAAGCTGAAATACAACAAAATACGATATTTCAGCAGTAGTGCTCCAGCTATATCAAAGCCAGATAAGGGCACAAAAATCATCAAATTTTTGTCGTCTGAGACGCGTAAAACTGTCATTCTGATGCCATTTTCGGCATTTGTCTCTCATCTACAAGGCGTGAAGGTTATTATTGAATTAACCATTTCCTCGAGCTCCACGGCCAAATAAACCATCTTATCGGCTTATCAAATGTAGAAAAAAGGACCTGTCGGACAAGATTGTTGAGACTATCTGTCACTCTTTGTGTGCTTCTGTCCAGCTTGAGATGCAGAAGATTGCTGCTTGGCAGGCAAAGCCAAGAGAAAGGCGAGATAAGAACAGATCATAATTTGAGAATGAAGCAGATCAAAATGCTTCTTTATGTCTTCCCTTATAGGTCTGGCTTGCAGCCATCCCTGGTAGTCATGTGCGCTTGTTTCCTCGTGAGCCTTTAGGGCTCCCCGCAAACAATCCCACAAGCCTACCGGAAGACATCAAGAAGACAAAATATAATTCAAAATAGCTCCCTGAGGTCGTAAAAAATCATGCGGCGAAAGGAGGATGCGCCAGCGAGGGCTGAAGGCCCGACACCTAAAAGGGTAGTCCGTAAGGGCTACCTATAACGATGTTTCGATTAACGAGCGCCATAGGTGCGGCACCTATTGTAACCTGAGTTTGACCACTTAGTTTAGCTTGTTGGCCCTTCAGGCCGCATGTCACCTAATTGCGGATAATCATCTTACAGGAAAAAAACAAGAAAATGTCCTGCTATTGCACGCTAATTCACGCTAAGTCCTAACCGACAATTCGGGATTTAGTAACTTTGCACTTGAAAAAAACAACAAAATACCACACTAAACTACGCTAAACCACATTAAACCGCAACCGACAATTCGGGATTTAGTACTTTTGTATCGTGAATCAGGAACATACCCTCTAAATCTCCCTGCATAGTGAGACTTCCATCGCCCAAAAGCTTTCCCCCCATGCAGGGGGACCAAGAGGGGCTTAAGTCCCATGTGATTCCCAAGTGATTCCTATGTGATTCCCATTTCTGATGGGAGGAAAAGGGAGCCGATAACAAGACAACGGAGAATGAAGAAATGCAGACATGCTTTTCAATCAAAGGCCACGAGCGAAGAGAAACTGATTCTGATTCCACCCATTCTCAATCTATCAACATTCCAGTTTCATTATCCATGTTGATAGCATCGGCAAAGAGATGTACTATCTCCTCAATACGCAACCACAGCAGAACCTGATGTTGGGGATTAGTAAAAAAACGAGAAAGGGATTTCGTCAAGAGGAACTTTAAAGACTCCTTCCTCAAATCCGAAGACTGACGGGGTGATTTTACCATCAAACGAAACTCCTTTGTATGATAGCAAAGTTACGAACCCGCAAATGGCAAAGCGAATATGGAAAGATTTGCTACGGAAAAACAGAAATTCCGTGAATATGTCAAGCGGAGATAGCAACGGTATCATTCGCGAATGTGAATACTCGAATATACTGAATGCTTATGCGTTCTCTATCACCTCAACAAACGCCTTTGGCAAGATCACATTCTCCATGCTGATAGCATCGGCAAAGAGAGGGGCTATTTCCTCAATACGGAAACCGGCTATGCCACAGGCAACCTTTGTAACAAGGAATTTCAGTTCTGGATGCTGCTTTGCACAGGCGATGAAAGCGTTCACCTTGCCGGCAATATAATCCACACCACCTTCCATGGTCGGCAGAGCATAGCATTGTCCGGTAATGCCCTCTCCCACTCCCCACTCTGCGCCAAATCTCTTGTGGGCAACGCGAGCAGCACCGCCACCGTGGAATCCGCCGATATTACTGCCAAATACGAATATCTCGTTGGGTTTCAGCTCTGTTATAAAATCCGAAGTAAATTCTCTGTTGTAGGTCATAAGCTTTAGGTTTTCTATTACGAAATAAGGTTGTTATAAATGTCAACTTCCAAGACTCTCTTCTGAGAAAGCAAACGGTAACAGGTCTTTTATGCTATTGAAAATGAAATTACCATTCTGCCCTACAAGGATTATGCGAATAGGCTGGTTGAAACGCATTTCCTGCTCAAGAATGACCTGACGGCAAGAGCCACATGGAGAGACTGGTACGCTTACAAACTCACCTTCCGTGTTCCTTGCAGCTATGGCAAGCGAAAGAATCTTTGTATTGGGATATTGAGCCTGAGACGAGAATACAGCCACACGCTCGGCACACAATCCTGCGGGATACACGGCATTCTCCTGATTGCAGCCGCCTACCACAACGCCATTCTCAAGCCTCAGAGCAGCCCCTACATGGAAGTTACTGTAAGGCGCATACGAATCCTCAGTCATCTGCATAGCCTTATCCACAAGCTCGCGGTCCTCTGGGGTAAGTTCTGAAAGCTCATACATGGAATAATTTATTGTCAACTGTTTATTCTGCTGCATAATAGACATAAGTTTTAATTATATTTCAAACGCTGAGACGCAAAGAATAAAAACTCTGTGCCTTTGCGACTTTGCGTTTAATTATTCATTATCAATTATTCATTATTAATTAGCACGCGCTCGCCGTGCTTAATAGCATCCCATATTCAGTTTCTTCTCATCTCTTGCTACGCCTTCCCTGTTGAGAGGAAGCATCCATCGGGCATCGGCAGAACCGTTTGCTTTGGATAAGGAGTCAAGATGGAAATCATATTGCAGAAGACTACGATCTACCATTACGAAGTTCTTTTCCCCTACGAATGTGGTGTCATTCACACCTTCCCAGATTATGTTTTCGCGATTTTCCACTTTTGTGGAATCTGTTCGAAGAACACTATTATAGAACCGATAGTTGAATGTTACGGAATCTTTCTTTTCTACTCCCACCTCATCTGAATAACCTGTAACGATGCAATTCTTAACCTCGAGACTTGTAAGCGGATAGGTATGAGTGTCAGAATAATTCGCAAAACTTAAAGCTGGACGTGAACTTTCTCCACCCCTATCTATCGAATAGAACTGCGCAATAGTGTTATGGATAAGTGATATTTCGCCACCATAAACCGCTACGCATCCCAAATAAGCATTGGTTATCTGTGTATTAGCAACATACACATTGGCATTATTTGAGAATATTCCATATCCGTCGCAATTATGTATGGTTGATGAATTGACTGTCAGCTTTCTTCTGCTTACATCGCTTGAATCACATACAACGGCATTATTTCCGCTATGTAAATCCGTATATTCTATAACATTATCATAGGAACCGCTATGGAAATGAATGCCTTGCCAACGGCCAGGCATACGATTATAAGGCAAATCCTTTAATATATCATCAAGCCTGTCACCACGAAGCGTGATATTCTTCTCTGCTGTTCCCTGGCATATCAGCTTACCCTTGACATCAATTCCTGCATCATCGTGGAAGAAGATGGTGGTGCCTGGAGCAATAGTAAGGGTAGCAAGCGAATCGACCGTTATGCCGCAATAAACAACCAAAGCCCTGCCAGAGACTGTTGTATCGATGATTGTATCGCTTTTCACTTCAAGGTTGCGAACCATGTCGGCTTTCCATGCAAAGGCATTGAGATTAACAACCTGCTCTACCCCACTTTCCAAACGGAATATGAGGTTGTCATCCAACTCCTTATATAGTTCTGAGCCATTGTCAGGCGATGTGACTTCCACAAAGACACGTATGCTGTCATTATTGCGCACCTCTATATCCGATGTCTGATAGCCTGTTTTCTCACCAAGGTATATTCCATCCACATTGACACGGAACCCTGATTGATTGCCTTTCTGAAGCCTTACGTTCGCGCATCGTATACCGTCTCCGGAATTGTTATATATCCAGAAATCCTTAGATGGAGCAGGAATCTTTGCAAATATAGTATCCATCTTCAACGTATCTTCAGGAATATACAAGCGATTCTGCTGAGATGTGGTGAAGGTATCATCGTCGTTGCAGGAGACGAGGGAAAAAAGAAAGACCAACAACAGCCCCCCAAAGCCTAACCAAGCCTTCCCAATGGGAAGGATGTTTGATAGCAGCCTAACCAAGCCTTCCCAATGGGAAGGATGTTTGATATTAAATTCATTCATATTAAATTCAACCCAACCTTTTTCAGCGAATCAATGTATATCGCAACTCTCCTTCGAGAAGGGCCTAGCCAGGTCATTTATAATAACGCACTACTATCGCTTTTATTGTGTTTTTCGTAATGCAGCAACGGGCATCGGGACGCTCTCCGACAAGCCAAAGAATATTGTCATCGGCATCAAGCAAAACCAGCTGTTCTTGCTTCTCAAATGCATTCTTCTTCCTGTCTGTCAGATAGTCGCTTACGAGTTTTGAGCCTTTCATGCCAAACGGAACAAAGCGGTCGCCATTCTCAACATGACGTATGGTAAGTGGGAAACGCACCTTCTCGGCATCAAGCGTAACGGAATCACGCTCCTTGCTAATCTTAAAGACATCATCAACAACAACCTCTTTTATTGATATGCGCTCGGTCTCGTTTTTTATCTCAGAAATAACGTATGTCCCTGTCTCGGGAATACGGAAAGGCCGACATTCATTTCCATTCTTCTTGCGAAGGAGAAGAGCCTTTCTGTCAACTACTAATTGATGTGTGGAACTCTCCCAAGACTTACCTGATTGGCTATAATCGGAAAGAGCAATTTCCTCAATCTGGGCAGGCGAGAAATGATATGGAGAAAGTATGGTGTGAAGCGCATATTCCTTGGATGGAGATACTTGTAGTTTTTCTTTATCAATATACACCCAATCATCTGTACTTCCAAGAGTTATATCTTCTACGATATTATTCATAGAATCGTCGAACACCTTTCCGGCTTCCACCATCCTGAGAGCAGTCTTTGCAATATTTTCAGATGCTGCAGGATTGATTTTCTCAAGAAGAGGAATGATATTCAGGCGCAGTTTGTTACGTGTTACATCATCTTCAAGATTGGTGCTGTCAGTTACATAATCCTGCCCAATCTCCCCAAGCCATTCAACAATCTCCTTACGGCTAACACAAAGAAGCGGACGAATGATGTTGCCATTACGAGGCTTGATGCCTTGAAGTCCGTGAATACCAGTTCCTCGGATAAGGTTCATTAGTAAAGTCTCAACGGAATCATTCATGTGATGCGCTACGAGAATAGCCTCTGCATCTATTGCCTTTCGCAACTGCTCGAAATAGTTGTATCGCAGTTCCCGGGCAGCCATTTCTATACTAATCTTATGAACTTCTGCATAAGTCTTAGTATCAAAGTGAACGGTATGGAAAGGCATCTGCTCACGCTCACACAACTGCTTGCAAAACTCCTCATCCCTATCCGACTCTTCACCACGCAGATGGAAATTGCAATGGACAGCCTCAATAGTATATCCAAGACGTTTCATCGTCAGAAGAAGGCATACGGAATCTGCTCCACCAGAGAGGGCAAGGAGGAAGCCCCTCCCCCCGCCCTCCCGAGGGAGGGAGCCGAAAGAACTATGATTCCCTAACGGGTTCTCTATGGAACTCATTAGGGAATTATCGCGAATGAACTTACTTATTTTATCTAAGAATTGCATTTGCCCAAAACTTCGTAATTGGAAATACTATCTAAAAGCCTCCACTCGTGAATGGTTGGAGGGGGCTACTCCACATAAAGCACCAATCCCTTTAAATACTCCCCCTCTGGATGATATATGTTGATTGGATGGTCGGCTGGCTGATGGAGCTGATGCAGGATGCGAACCTTACGACCAGACTGTGCTGCTGCGGTAAAGACTGCGTTGCGGAAATTATCCTTTGTAACCACCTGAGAGCAACTGAAGGTAAACAAAATGCCACCCGGTTTGATATGCTCAAAAGCCTTCACGTTCAATCGTGTATATCCTTTCAGAGCATTATGAAGAGCGCCACGATGCTTTGCGAATGCAGGAGGGTCGAGGATAATCAAATCATACTTATCTCCCTCAGCATCAAGGTATTTGAATGCATCTTCACAGAATGCCTTATGACGAGGATCGTTAGGGAAATTAAGTTCCACGTTCGCATTCGTGAGTTCTATTGCCTTGGCAGAAGAATCAACAGAGTGAACTAGCTTGGCCTCTCCTCTCATAGCATAGAAAGAGAAGCCGCCTGTGTAGCAGAACATATTCAAAACGCTCTTGTCCTTTGCATAATGCTCAAGAAGTGAACGGTTCTCGCGCTGGTCAACGAAGAAGCCCGTCTTCTGCCCACGAAGCCAATCCACATGGAACTTCAATCCGTTCTCAAGTGCCACGTTCTCGTCCGTGCCGCCAAAAAGGAATCCGTTCTCCGGTCCGAGGTCAGCCTTATAAGGAAGCGTTGTCTCGCTCTTGTAATACACGTTCTCAATACGGTTGCCCATTACCTCCATGAGTTGCTTGGCAACTGCCATACGACATTCGTGCATTCCAACGCTATGAGCCTGAACCACAGCGGTTTTGCCATAGCAGTCGATAACGAGTCCCGGGAGGTTGTCGCCCTCTCCATGCACAAGTCGATAGGTATTGTTCTGAGGATTGTCTGCTATGCCGATACTGATACGCATCTGTAGAGCGATGGCAAGTCTTTTGTTCCAGAAAGCATCATCGATGAGTTCATCGTCGAAGGTGAGGATTCTGACGGCAATACTGCCGATCTGGTAGTGTCCGCGCCCAACAAACTCACCATAAGACGCTACCACATTAACCACTTCGCCTTCCTCGATACCCTCATCCATGTGATGAACGGCACCTGAGAAAACCCACGGATGATAGCGTTTCATGCTCTCTTCCTTGCCTTTTTTCAGATATATGTTTTTATACATACTTATTCTTCACTTTTCACTTCCCCTTCTGGGGCTTTTTCTTCCTTTTCCTTCTTCACTCTCGGCTTGCGCTTGGTGAATGTCTTTCTGCGTTTGGTGTGCTTTTTCTTTGGTTTTTCATCAGTTTCCTTCTTTTCCTCGTTAGCAGCAGGACTTGTCGAAGGTTCCGGTTCTGGAACAAACTCAAGGAAATAATCGTTTGTCTCTTTGAGCCTGACATACTCCTCATATAGCCTTACACAAGCCCATGCGTCTGTTGCGCCATAGAGTTTCTGCTTATCGGTTAGGACATCAGCCTCCCAGTTGCTCAATTGCTCTCGCTTGCTGATACGCTGATGAAACAGGTTTGCATAGAGTTTCGCCAAACTCATATCCTTGATGCCAAGCTCAATCATGTGATCCTGCAGGTCGATGAATCCGTGAGGCTCAAAATCACCTCTCTCATGTAGGCTACGGATATCATCATGCCATGAGAGACCAACTTTTAGAGGTCCCTCAGTCTCTAGGAGTCGCACTATGGCAGGTGCGAGTCCTATACAGTTAAGTCGGAAGAGAAAACATATTTCCCTGTTACTCACCTGTAGTAGCGCCACCTTATTGCGCTTTCCCTTGGTGAAGCAAGGTCGTGTTTCGGTATCGAATCCGAGGATATCGCTCTTCAAGAGAAAATCTACAGCTTTCTCCGCCTCACCCGCAGAAAGGATTGTCACAATCCGTCCCGGAAAGGTTACTCGTGGGAGCTCTGCAATTTTTGCCTTGTCGAACCTGCTATAAATTATTTTGTTCATATATGAAAAATACGCATTATAAAGAAGTGAAAAGTGTTCAAATTATCCTTTCTTGGTTCACTTTTTATAAAATCAAGTGCAAAATTAGCAAAAAAAATGGAAAAAGGATAAGGTGATGCATAAAAAAAGAGAAAAAAGCAGAAAAAGTATGGCTTTTTGATAAAAAATAGGGGGATATTGGAGTCGGAACGGTTTTGAAACGGATTTGTAACGGTATTACAACGGACTTACTACTTACGAATAAAACCGAGTTTCCAGCATACGTTTTTTGTTTGGAATTTCATTTGGTAATCCCCTATATTTCCTGTATTTTCCCACTTGAAAAATCACCATAGAAACATGAGGTTTCAGACAAGCAATCTGCATGCAAATTCTGGTACTCTTAATCTCGATGCATTTTTGTAATCTATAAAGAAAGTAAAACTATAGGAATCAAAGCATTATACATAAAACTCCGAACTAATTGTTTAATCACTACAATTACCGTTGTATAAGTATCAAAAAGAAACATTTCTACACGTTTCAATACAGAATGATTCTTCAGGCATATTCACTTTGACTATACAAAGTATAAGATTTCACAAACAAGCTATTTTTGAGTGACAGATATTTCCGGTCCTTCTTCCATTTTTCCGAGTTTTTATTAAAAAAAATGAAAAAAGCACAACTTTTCGAATATTATTATGAATTTTCGGCATATATTTGAGATTTTTCTATTAAATTTGCACGTGAATATAAATTTCACATCAAAACAACAAAGAATTAACACGGAGTTTCAGCTCCTCAACATATATGGCAAAAAAGAAAGAAACTGAAAAAAAGAAGACTTCATTTCGCGAAGCTATCGGGATTCCATCATTCGTAAACAGCGAGAAGACGAATTTCACCGTCGGCATTCTGCTTCTATTCATATCAATCATAATGGTCATCTCATTCATCTCGTTCTTCTCCACAGGACAGAATGACCAGAGCATCATACAGCATCCGATTGCTGGTGACCTTAGAAATGAGAGTATGGCATTTTCAAACACATGTGGCTCCATAGGTGCATATATTGCATATTTTTTCATCACATGCTGTTTCGGATTTCCGGCGTTCCTTATCCCGCTGTTCCTGATATTCACCTCACTCAAACTAATGGGAGCATATAAGGTGAGTCTGGTGAAATGGTTCTTCGGCAGTATGCTTGCCATGATCTGGAGCAGTATTGCCTGCGCCAAGTTCATCAATCCCCTACTCTCTGGCCAGGTGTTCAATGCCGGAGGTGGACACGGAGACTATGTAAGCCGTTATCTCGAGTCAATAGCAGGAACACCGGGACTTACCGGCATCCTCATCGTGACAGCCATAATATTCTTCACCTTCGTTTCTTCCGAGACAATTACATTTGTCAGAAAGGCGATGAATCCTATCGGCTACATCTCAAGGAGGGTGAAGTTCAATGTGAAAGACAGCAAGACCGTGGAACTTGCAACCGGAAACATTGTAGCTCCAGAGGCACCTGTCGTAGCTGCTCAGCCTTCTATGGACGATTTGCTTCGTACTCCTGAAACGGTAACGCCTCAAAACAATAACGAATTGGAAGATGAGGAAAAGGCAAATACATTTGACCTCACAGACGATGACGTAAGCAATGTCGATGTAAAAGCGTCAAAGGATGGTGACGATCCTGCATTTACCGTCGTTAAGGGTTTCAAAGAGGAAGAGGCATCAGGCACAAACCTCACCACCGAGGAGATACTTTCTACTCCAATAAACCCTCGTGAGCCTTACACAAAATACACATTCCCAGGTCTTGACCTGCTTAAGAAATACGATGACAATCAGGACTACACCACCAAGGAGGAACTTCTTGCAAACAAGAAGCGCATCATAGAGGTGCTCAACTCCTTTGGCGTACAGATACGCGAGATCACGGCAACGGTAGGTCCGACAATCACCCTATACGAGATAACTCCTGCAGAGGGTGTACGTATTTCAAAGATACGTAACCTTGAGGATGACATAGCACTCTCGCTCTCAGCTCTCGGAATCCGTATCATCGCCCCAATACCGGGCAAGGGAACTATCGGTATCGAGGTACCAAACGCTCATGCCTCAATCGTGAGCATGGAGTCAATTCTGAACTCTCGCAAGTTCCAAGAGACGAAGATGGATCTTCCTCTTGCCTTGGGTAAGACAATCACGAATGAGGTCTTCATGGTTGACCTCGCAAAGATACCACACCTTCTCGTAGCAGGTGCTACCGGTCAGGGTAAGTCTGTAGGTCTTAATGCTATGATAGGTTCGCTGCTTTTCAAGAAGCACCCTAACGAACTGAAGATTGTGCTTGTCGATCCAAAGAAGGTAGAGTTTTCTATCTACAACCCTATCGCCAATGCCTTCATGGCTCAGATTCCAGATACAGATGAGGAGCCAATCATTACCGACGTGACAAAGGTTGTACGTACATTGAAAGGCCTCTGCACGCTTATGGATCATCGTTATGACCTTCTCAAGATTGCAGGTGTTCGCAATATCAAGGAATACAACGAGAAGTTTGTCAACCACCGTCTGCGTAGTGTGGACAGTAATGGCAATCCTCTGCATGAATATATGCCATACATCGTGGTAATCATCGATGAGTTCGGTGACCTTATCATGACGGCAGGTAAGGAAGTTGAGCTTCCTATTGCACGTATAGCCCAGCTTGCACGTGCCGTGGGTATTCACATGATTATCGCTACCCAGCGTCCGACAACGAATATCATCACAGGTACCATCAAGGCCAACTTCCCAGGTCGTGTGGCATTCCGCGTAGGCTCTATGATAGACTCACGTACCATCCTTGACCGTCCGGGAGCAAACCAGCTTATCGGTAAGGGTGATATGCTTTATCTCAACGGCAACGAACCTGTACGTGTTCAATGTGCATTCCTCGACACCCCAGAGGTAGAGGCTATTGCAAAGCACATCCACGATCAGGAAATGGCAGGACTTACCCCTCAATGTCCTATGGATCTGCCAGAACCTATGGAAGATGCCGGTGAAGGAGGTGAAGGCGGAGCTGTCGATACAGGTTCTTGGGATCCTCTTTTTGTTCAGGCTGCACACGCAATCGTAAGTTCGCAGAATGGCTCAACGTCCATGATTCAGCGTATGTTCTCTATCGGATACAACCGTGCAGGCCGCCTTATGGATCAGTTGGAAAAAGCGTGTATCGTAGGTCCTGCACACGGTTCTAAGCCTCGTGAAGTTCTCTTTACAGACGAGCAGGCTCTCGACAATCATATCGCATCATTGAGAGCAAGATGATAATATAGAAAAAAACATTAAACTGAAACAAAGGAATTAAACCCTCAAAAAAAGGGTGCGTTAAATATATATAAACACAATAACAATGAAAAAGATTCTTACAATCATTGTTCTGATGGCTATGGCAGTCATCACCTCAACAGCAGCTAACGATTCGTCATCTGCCGCCAAGAAAACACTTGACAAGGCAGCAGCGAAATTCAACATTAAAAGCGGAACAACCGCAAACTTTACAATCACGGGTGACAAGATCAAACAGAGTGGAACTATCTCCATAAAGAAGAATATGTTCCAGGCCTCTACTCCAAGCACCATTGTATGGTATAACGGGAAAACGCAATGGACATACGTCAAGAAGAATGACGAGGTAAACGTATCAACCCCAAATGCCGCAAAACAGGCAAGCATGAACCCATACACCTTTCTGACATTATACAAAAAGGGATATGACATGGAACTTCAGCAAACCGCAAGTGGCAAACAGGTACATCTGAAGGCACAGAATCAGAAGTCAAGCATCAAGGAGGCATATATCCTTGTTGATGCCAATTCCGATATAAAGGAAGTGAAGATGCGTCAGTCATCTGGCTGGATTACGATATCTATTTCGAACGTAAAGTCTTCCAACCTTTCTGATGCTTTGTTTACATTCAATGCCAAGGACTATCCAAAGGCTGAGGTTATTGATCTTAGATAAAGAAGTGTAGAGAGTATAAAAGAATAAAATGTAAAGATTATGAGAAGGTTTGTTCTTTCAACCATATTTGCATCAGCACTTGCCCTTCAGGTCTCAGCTCAGACATCAAGCATTAGCATAGACACTAAGGGACATATGTGTGCCACGGATGGAAACTCCATCTGGTATGCAAATGATCCGGCCTCACTATGGATATCTGCTGCGCCACCAATGGGATGCAAATGTTCATGGATTGACTATATCGCGCCTAAGACTCTTGCTGCATGTATGGAAAAGGATGGTGAGGGTCGCGTCTATGTTTCAAACAACAACGGCAAGACATGGAAAGTAAAGAAATTAGCTTCACAACCATGCTCTGCAGCATTCCATTCAGATGAGTGCGGTTTGTGGGTTTCTTTCTCGGATATGGATCTGTTTCACTCGATGGATGAAGGAAGAAACTGGAAGACAATACACTTACCTAATATCTCTTCAGCCCATATAACTGACATCTGTATGCTGAGCCCGAAGGAAGGTCTGTTCGGTGTGTCTGAAAACAAGATTCTGCATACTACCGATGGCGGTAAGACATTCGAAAGCATCCCTACCCCATTAGATCAGGCATTACATGGAGGTGCACGAATTTCGGATGAAAAAACACCAGTCAGTCAGGTTATGCGCATAGGTCGTTTCTATATTGTTAAACAGGAAAGCTATTTCGTTACAAGCTACGACAACATAAACTGGCAGCGAATACCCGATGTAACGTATGCCACGATTACAGATGCCGGTACTCTCATGACCGTTTCTTCTGACAACTCCATTCAGGAGTATGACGACAAGCTTAGCAGATCATGGAAGAAGAAACTGACGGATGATACCAAGCCTCACTCTATTAATTCCATCTGCGTGGATATCAACTATGCATACGTAGGCTTTGACGATAAGGTGTGGCGCTCTGACGGAGATACCGTAAATGTATTTACTCCTTCTGATATTGACGGCAATCATCTTTCATATACAATTCCTACACAAAATGAGGTCGTAGCTACAACCAGCACAAAACCTGTAGTAAAGCGTAGCGAGGAATGCGAAAAAGCTGTAAACCTGTTCCTTGCAGGAAACTATACAGAAGCATTCCCTTTGCTTGAGGCATTGTCAGAGAAAAACGACAATGAGATTCTGGAAAATCTTGCATATTGCTATGAGGAAGGAAAAGGCACACAACAGGATTATGCCAAGGCCATCCAACTTCTTGCCCGTGCAGCAAACAACGGTTCTGACTATGCCCTACTCAATCTGGGTTACTATTATCTGAATGGCTGGGCAGTAAAGAAAGATACGGTACGTGCTCTTGCTCTATGGGAACGCGCAGCAGATCATGGATATGACTTTGCAAATCAGAATCTCGCCAACCACTATGCTTATGAAGGTGATGTGGAGAAGACCGCAAAATATATAGGCAAGTCTGTTGCCCTCGGCAATAAGGAAGCTATGTATAAGTATGCCATGCTCTATATGGATGGAATGGGACTGAAAAAAGACTCCATACAAGGTATAACATATTTGAAGAAGGCAGCCGATCTGGGTGTTGCAGAAGCTATGACATACATCGGAGATTCATATCTCTCAGGACGCATACTCCCGAAGAATAGTCTTCTTGGCGTTGCATATATAGAAAAGGCAATAGAAGGCGGTGACATATACGCAAAGAAATTCCTTGCCCGTTGCTATATCAAGGGTGAAGGTACAGATAGAGATAACAAGACTGGGTTCAGGCTTCTCAAGGAAGCAGCTGATGCAGGTGATGCAGAAGCATATAATGGAGTGGCTACCTGCTTTATAGAAGGTGTCGGCACACTTCCAGATCCTGACATGGCCATTCATTACCTGAAACTCGCAGAAGCTTCTGGTGATACTTCTGCCTCCCTTAAGATAAAGGAAGTTCAGAACATAGTGGCAAGAACACAGTCGCAACAAAAATAAACAGACAGGTCTCTCCCTCTTCCACAAAGGAGGTTGGAAGACAAAAACAAATAAGTAAATGCAAACGATAGAAATGAAAACAACTAACCCTAAACACACTTAAATAGATGTTAAAGCAAACTATCCTAACTACATCATTCCTTGCATTGTCGCTTTGTGCCAATGCACAGTTTAATATGCTATTCACTTCCGATTCCGATTTGCCAAACAGTTTGGTGAATAAGGTTGAAGAAGACAAGAATGGTATGATATGGGTTGCTACGGAAGATGGTCTGTGCAAATACAACGGTTCAAGATTTATCACCTACCGTCACAATCCGACAAATCCACATTCTCTCAGTCATAACTTCATACGTACAGTATGTGCCGACTCCATAGGAAATGTCATCGTTGGAACTATCAATGGTGTACAGGTATATAACATCCAGACGGATGACTTCACACCACGCATTTCCGCTAAGGAAATAGGTGCAAAAATGGGTAATGTGAACTCTATCCTACGACTTGCCGACGGTGAGTTCTTTATTGGTGGTACTGATGCTTTCACACTTCTGATAGACAAGAATGGTGAAATAAAAACAAAAAAGAACGCATTCACAGGTAAGACTCATGAAATACATCGCGTAGCCCGTACTAATGATGGCTTTATATGGGTATCAAGACAGTCAGATGGCGTAATGTACGCCGACAAGAACGGAAAACTTCACCATGTGAGGAACTACGATGGCAGCGAGTATAACTTCTCAAGCCTATGTGTAGGTCGTGACGGTATCCTATATGCCGGAGATGTTGAATCCGGACTATACTACTATAATGTCAATACCCGACATTTCGACATTGTGAAAGGTACAGAAGACATCATGAAGGTGCGCGACATAAAGACAATGCCTAATTCCGACAATGTTTGTATTGCAACAGACGGTAACGGAGTGATGTTCTTCAACATCCGTACTCACCAGTTTGTTCCTTCCCATCAGTTTGACGATCCATTTGTTGACATATCTTCACAGAAGGCACATTCTCTCTATATAAACAATCATGGAGATATTTGGATGGCATTATATCAGAAAGGCGTGTTCATGGCATCACACAGCTCTGCCCCCTTCGGATACATTGGCCGTCGCTCACAGAAATTTGACCTAATAGGTGACCGTTGTGTAACTTCAATAATAGAGACAAAGGATAAAAAAATATGGATCAGCACAGATAATGGCGGTCTGTATGGTCTCACACCTGATTTCCAGACTTTTGCAAAATTCCGTGTAGGAACAGGCGCCAATGATCTGCCCCCAACGATTCAGGGACTCTTCTGTGATTCACAAGGCAGACTATGGTTTGGTTCATATAATAGAGGTTGTGGTATCGTGAACACTTCAACAGGAAAAGCGATGTATGTTCCTATTGAAGGACAGCCAGGCAGAAAGACAAGCGTATATGGATATGCAGAAGATAATCACGGAACCATCTGGGTAGCCACAATGGGACAAGGCATATTCCGCTATGATGCCTCACGCAATATTATGACGTTCTATACGTATAGCGATGGTACACGATGGACAAACTCCATATTCTACGATTCTAATACCGACAGAATATATACTGGTACTTACGATGGTATAGTATGGTTCAAGCCAAACGATCCTAAGAAAATCATGCATCGTATGGGTGAATCGGAGATTATCTATAGTATAACCCGTCTTAACAACAACACCCTTGGCTTTGCTACTTCAAAAGGTGTGACGCTGCTTGACACCAGCAACGACAAGCTCAGAACCATTACAAAGGAAAATGGTCTTATATATGCCGTACAGATGGGAAATGATGGACATCTATGGCTAAGTACGAGCATGGGACTCATCCGATTCAATCTGAAGGATAACACAAGTGAAACCTTCACCTCACGTGATGGACTTCAGGGAAATGAGTTCTATAAGAATGCATGCCTACGTTCTGATGATGGTCGTCTATGGTTCGGTGGTATCAACGGCATTACCTACTTCTATCCTAACCGTATTGGTGAAAGAAGTACGAAATGCACTACACGCGTAGTAACAATTCGAGCTAATGAACGATTCCTCGGCCTTAACCAGTCTATGGAATATGAACTTGAGTCTGAAGACAATACATTTACTGCAGAATTCGCAGCATTACCTCTTTACATGACTCATCGTATTGCCTATAGCTATAAACTTGACGATGGTAATTGGGAAACACTTCCTATACCACAGAATCGTGTTGTATTCAATGGTCTATCAAGCGGAAGCCATGTACTATATACCAAAACAATAATTGACGGTCGTGATTCTGATGTAACAGAAACATACATTCACATCGCATACCCTTGGTATCTCAGATGGTGGGCTTTGTTAATCTGGCTGGCAATATTTGCTTGTGTTGTATATATGACCCTTATAGAGGTGCGTCGCCGTCGCAATCTGCATCGTAGCATACGTGAACATCGTCGTGAAGAGCAGGCAAAGGAACAGAAACTGCAGTTCTTCATGAACATTGTCCATGATCTGCGTACTCCTATCACTCTGATTTCCACTCCGCTGCAGAAACTTCTATCAACAGACCACGAGCCTGAGCGTCAGCGTCTATACAGCACTATGAACCGTAATGCAGACCGTCTGCTACGTCTTACAGATCAAATCATGGATCTCCGTAAGATTGACCGTGGCAAGATGGAACTTCATTGTACAGATGTAGCTCTCAGTCCATTTGTAAGGGGTGTCATCGCATATACAGAGGATATAGCTCAAAGCCGTCGCCAGACACTTACGTTGAAAGACTACACCAACGGTCATGTCAACGTAATGATAGATACAGACTGCTTTGAAAAGATTCTGCTCAACCTTTTGAGCAATGCATTAAAATATACACCTGAAAACGGCAGCGTAACCGTCAGCATTGACCTTGAACCAAAGACAGATCTCAAGGCTGGCAGCAACGTCACCCTCCTTGTAAATGTTATTGATACCGGTATCGGTATTCCTGACGATGAGAAACAAAATATCTTCACACGTTTCTATCAGGTTCACACAAACGGTAAATACGTCAAGGGCACGGGCATTGGTCTTAACCTTGTTAAATCCCTCGTTGAGCTTCATAAGGGAAGCATAGACGTAAGCGATAATCCTGAAGGACAGGGTGCATGTTTCTCTGTTGCATTGCCTCTCAAGACCAGTTCTGCTGAAATCGTAACAGGTGAAGCCTTACCGGTACAGGAATTACAGGAAGATGTCATCGTATCACCAGATGCAAACGGCGGACACACAAAACTCAAGTCTCGCAAGACTATCCTTGTTGTCGATGACGATGATGAGATTCGTTCTTTCCTATGCGAGGAAATGGCATCACTATATAATGTCATCGACTGCGCAGATGGAAAGACTGCATACCAGACTCTCAATAAGGAACATGTTGATATCGTAATCAGCGATATCATGATGCCAGAGATTGATGGTATTGAACTGTGCCGACTTATCCGTCAGAACGTTCGTATCAGCCACATACCAATTCTTCTGCTTACGGCAAAAGGTACTGACCGTGACCGAATTGAGGGACTTCAGGCTACAGCCGACGCATACATCACAAAGCCATTCAACCTCGCACTTCTTCAAACAATAGTAAGTAATCTGCTATTGCGTCAGGAAAAGTTGCGTAACACATTCAAGGGTAATGAACTTCCTACAGACCAGATTGCAACCCCAGAAATACAGTCTGCTGACGAGAAGTTGCTTGAACGTCTTGTGAAGTGTATTAACGATAATCTGGACAATCCCGACCTCACCTCAGAATATCTTGCTTCTGAGGTCGGACTTAGCCGAGTACACCTATACAGAAAGCTAAAGGAGCTGACTAATCAGTCTGCTACGAACTATATCCGTAACATAAGACTCACTAAGGCTGCAGAACTCCTGCGTCAGAAGAAATGTTCAATCTCTGAGGTTGCTTATCTCGTAGGATATCGCACACCAAACCACTTCTCTACAGCATTCAAGGAGTTGTATGGAGTATCTCCTTCCGAATATGTAAAGGAACAATAGAAGTTTAAATACTATTTTATATAAAATATGATGTATAAAATCATAATCACATACATTATATGTTTGATGTTACTGCTATTCCTATTCGGATATGTAGCAGCACCTATTCTATGTTATGCAGAAGGATGGAAAACATTCTATTACGATAGTTACTACTGCTCACTGATGCTATCATCCTACGGAACTATAGGAACCATCAAGGCATTCCTACTTCAATTCTTTGCTCACCCATACCATGGGATGGTAGTCATAACACTTCTACTGCTAGTGTTTATGGCAGCTATCAACTGTATCCTTCTGCGCTTTATGAAAAAAGTGTACGCATGTATTATGAGTGCTATTATCTGCATTATATCAGCCATATCACTCATAAGCTGGCTTGGGAATATAAGTCCGAAATACCTTCTCGGGATTAAAAGTGACGAAGAAAAAAGCAGGTATATATATATGCGTCTAAACAACTGTGTACGACATCAGCAATGGGACGACATCATCACAATCTGCAATGAGAATTCCCCTGTTAACAACCTACTTCACCAGAATTGTCTCAATATGGCATTAGCAGAAAAGGAACTCCTAGGAGAAAAACTCCTAGATCAGCCGGTGAGAGACATCAACAGCATCTATGTCACCAATATACAGACTGCAGAGGTGGCAGGACTACTAAGTGATGTGTATTTCTCTTTCGGGCACATAGCGCAAAGCCAACGCTATGCCTTTGAGACAAACGAGAAGATGAACAACCTCTCCCCTCGTATGCTTCAGAGACTTGTTGAGACAAACCTTATATATGGACAAAAGGAAGTAGCAGACAAGTATCTGTCTGTTCTCTCGAAAACCCTCTATTACAAAGACTGGAGTCCTTCGGAAAAACTGATTGCAGAAAAAAGGAAATGCCTCTTTGATGACAACAGATTCTCTGGCATAAAGGGACTTGACGATGACCTTCTCCACGTTGCACGTAACACGCGTGGCACCCATCAGTGCCGTGTAACACTGCAATATCTCGGTTCACTTTATATCCTTGCAGGATACGATAGTTTGTTTGTGAAGATGGCAAATGAATTCTGCGGTTCCAAAGATCTGTCAAAACCTATGCCACAGTATTTTCAAAGTTACTATAATCATCTGACAAAGAAAAAACAATGAACAGAAAAGTCGTAATAAACTATCTCCTATTGTGCTTATTCCTCTGCACAACAATGACATCATGTTCACCCAAACGACAGAACGCCACCCCACTCAAAATCAAACCGGCAATCTACCCTGACTATACAGAGGTGACTATGCCATGTAATATCGCTCCCCCTACATTCGCTCTATGTCAGCCTTCTGACAAAGCTCATTTGGAGAGCCTTCAAGCTGTATTCAAGGCAGGAAACGAAGAAACTGTAGTTGAATGTGATGGAGATAACGGGTTCTGTATATCTGCAGACGACTGGCATTCTCTAACACAAGCAAATAATGTCATTTCTATTACCATACAAGGCCATGACGGCAACAAATGGGTTGAATACGAACCTTTCAACATCACGATTTCCACAGATTCCATTGACTCATACCTAACCTATCGACTGATAGAACCTGGTTATGAGGTGTGGAATGAAATGGGAATCTATCAGCGTAATCTTGAGACATACGACGAAGAAGCCATCCTCACCAACAAAGCGAACGATGTAGGTTGCATGAACTGTCATTCATTCTGTAATCGTAACGCTTCCACGATGTCGCTTCACCTTCGCCTAAACAATGGAGGAACATACATTGTAAAAGAGGGCAAGACAAACAAGCTCTCACCTTCCCCTTCATTCGTATATCCTTCATGGCATCCTGAAGGCAGATATATAGCCTACTCACAGAACGAGACCAAACAGATGTTCCATACCACCGACCGCAATCGTATTGAGGTATTTGATTTCCGCTCTGATGTAATCGTATATGATACACAATCGGGGAATGTGCTCACTTGTCCTCAACTACACTCTCCTCTGACCTTCGAAACGTTCCCCTCATGGAGTGCCGATGGGAAATCTCTCTATTACTGCACTGCGGACAGCGTAGAGATCCCCGCCGATTATGACAAGGTACATTACTCTCTCTGCCGTATCTCCTTTGATGAATCCACAGGCAAATTTGGTGAAAAGCCTGATACACTCTATAGCGCACACGTACTTGGCGGTAGCATTTCCTTTCCTAGAGAATCGCCTGATGGTAAGTGGGTTATGTACACCCATCACGAATATGGCAATTTCTCCATATGGCATAAGGATGCAGATTTATGGATGCAGTCAACCACAACATTACATCCTGCAGCAGAGAATGAAATAATAAAACTCGAATCACCACGTTCTGACAGTTATCATTCATGGAGTAGTACAGGCAAATGGGTGGTCTTCAGTTCAAGAAGAGATGATGGCCTCTACACCCGTCCATATATCATGCATTGGAATGGCAAGACATTCTCAAAGCCATTTATCATGCCACAATCTACTGCCATCCACGACAAAAAAATCCTGAAATCATACAACATACCAGAATTCACCATCAATGCTTTCACTGCAAATGATGCTCTTTTGAATGCCATTGAATAATCGGGGATTTTTCCCCGACAACAATAGGGAAAACTCCACGCCTGATTATAGTTTTCCCCTTTGGTTCATGAGAAAAAACACGTACCTTTGCCTTCGAAATAATAAATGTCTAACGAGTCGCAAGACTCTTTAATACAAAAAAGAATATGAAGGCAACATTTAAAAGCATGATGGTAATCGGAATGATGATCCTCGGCACAGCAACAGCATTCGGAAAGTCAAACTTTAGTGTTGACAAGTATAATGCAACCAAAGCTCCTTACACGATGATTGTACATAAAAACTGCAAGATACGTCATAAGCATGACAAGTATTGCGGTGATTCATTCACCGTGAGGATGGACAAGAAGATGGAGAAGCACTTCAATGAGGGTAAACATAAGTTTGACAAACACGGAATGTGCAAGAAATGCAGTCTCACAATATACGAGATTCGTTCTGTTGAGCGCGAATTGAGAAACAGTCGCCCTACCCCACCTCCAGCTCCTGCACATCGTCAACATCACTCACATCACCCACATTATTAATTACAAATATTTCTGTTCTATTGGAATTTTATTAACAATTCATTTGGAAGATCATGAATACAAGTGAAAAGATTGTCCCTGCTGCAATCATTGCAATAAGTGTAGTAATAGCAGGACTCTCACTCCGTAGTGGTATCGTCACTTTCAAGGAGATGGACAGGAAAGTGTCTGTCAAGGGACTTGCCGAGCGCGAGGTCAAAGCCGACAAGGTTACATGGCCGCTCATATACAAGGAGATAGGCAACGACCCATCAGAGATGTACGACCGTCTGAGTTCAAAGAACAAACGTGTCATCGCATTCCTAAAGTCTGCCGGTATCAAGGATTCCGACATAAGCGTCAATCCCCCTGTTATCTCCGACCGCCAGGCAGACAACTACGGTAACGAGATTATGAACTATCGTTACAAGGCTACAAGCGTCATCACCGTCACCTCTTCTGAAGTTGACAAGGTACGACAGCTGATGCGCCGACAATCAGAACTCATGAAACAGGGTATTGCCATTGTAAGCGAGGAATACGGCAATAACTCTATAACATACGAGTTCACAGGCCTTAACAAGATCAAACCAGAGATGGTTGAAGAAGCAACAAAGAATGCACGTACAACCGCACAAAAATTTGCAGAAGACTCTGACAGCAAACTTGGTGGAATACGAAATGCACAACAGGGACAGTTCTCTATTGAAGACCGCGATGCCAATACTCCTTATATAAAGAAAGTCAGAGTTGTAAACACAGTAGAATATTCATTAGAATAACATTAACCTTAATTCCATATATAAAAAGAGCGGATATTTTCTATCCGCTCTTCCCCTTTTTTATACAGCAAGCTGCATAAGATGGTTGACTACCGATGACCAGTCACGGAAATCTCCATTTTTCTTATTAAGGTAGATCACCTTACTGTCATTCTTGTGGGATTCATTACTATATGGTTCTCCCTCAACAATATAAGAATCGGTTATGTTTGTAACATCCCTATCCTGTGCTAGAATAAGGCGTTTATAGAATGTTCCATTCACATTGTCGGAATCGAAGTATTTCTTTACCCACTCCAACTTATTACTCCAAGATAGAGGATTAGCCCATGAAGCATGTGAAACAATAAACACCTCAAACTTCTGTGAAAGGGTTTTCAGAGCCTCTACAGCCCCCTTGACGGGTTTTGAATAAGTGAAGATATCAGGAATGTCATCATAATTTGTTTTCTTCACGCCATTCACGACACTTACATATTTCGGGACCTGTTTCTTTATCTTATCAGCGCACAAGGCCGACTCAAAGTCAACAAGGACATTGTCCATATCAAAGAATACTATTTTCTTTTTCATACTATTAGTGGTTAGATTGTTTAAATTAGTGAATTAAGGCTTCATCAAGCCTGACAGATATTTTAGATATAAAAGGAAATAAATGCAATTTTTATGAAAGAGACAGAGAACTTTGTTCTAAAGAGGAATTATTCATTTCTCATGTTGCAAAGATACAAAATAAGTTTGATTTCTCCAAATTTTTTCAAGAGAAAATTAAACTTTTTCGCAAATTAAATTAGTGTATTTTATACGTTTTCAGCATAGTTTTATTTTAGCGAAATAAAAGAAATATCTGTATTTCAAATACTTTTCCTAAAAATCACTTATATAAGTGTAATTCAGACAATTAAGCACGCCAAAAGACCTATTCCACATTTATTATCACTCTCGCATACGATGTCAATGGAATCATGCCATTATCTGTAACTTCGCAAATGATGTGTATTGTCTTTCCTTTCGCATCTTCAGGAATTATGACTTTTGCCTTAGAATCATTATTTTCTGTAATATCAATATTCCTTTCATAGCTTGAAGCCTCTGGCTGTACCCACCATAGAAAAGCCAACTTGTTACCCTCTGCATCCACAGAATTGGAGGCATCAAGAGTTACTACTTCACCTGCCTTTGCCTTGATATGAATAGGAGAAAGTGATTTTTTGCCATTTACAATCACGATTGGATTAGTATTTCCCTTACCCTCCTTAGCCCATTGCATACGAGCACAGAAATCATTCAGTTCGGCAGGATAGAACCTACGCTTATACCCTTCTGTTATGCCTCTCTGTGGCTCTTGCCAAGAAGTCCAGGCGTATGTCAGCGAGTCGGCACACATACCGAACTTATGACATCCTGCCCATCCTGCCTGTGTGGGATCTTCAGGATCGTTGAGTCCGTTAGGCATAATATATAGGAATGAAGGAGTATCGCCCTCCACGCCCCATTTATAGTTAGGATAAATAGCACCTAATGCTCCATGCCCTTGAATAAGTTCCTGATGCTTCTTCCATTCCTGCTTTCCAAGCTCACATTGGAGTTGCCATGTTCCTTCGTCCCAGATAAACTTCAGGTCATCCTTAAATTCTCGGCGCATCCACATGTGTGAGCTATATGCACGATTCATTCGCATGGCATACACCATATCCTGATCAGTTATGGTATAGACACGAAACTTATGCAGGAAAGCCTTCAACTGCTCAGGTGTACGTGTCTGTTGCACCTTCCATATAGCCTGAGCGAGTGTATTGCCACTTCCCCACGTTGCCACCCATATAGGGCGATCGTCATCCTCATCTGCAAGTTTTATAAGAAACTCACTTCCCTCTGTATCATTATCCTTACCAATAACTCCAATACCAGCCCTATGACTACCATCCATACATCTTGACTTTATATACTCCATGCTTGGCCAATAGCCTATGGTCTGCTTGCCGTTCTCCTTGTCAAGTGAAAGGAAATCTTTCTGCTTAGAGCGTTGCATAAGCTTATGCACATCCTTGTCGTATGCTTCTACCACCTTGTCAAGATATTGCGCCCATTCCTCTGGATATGGATCACAGTTCCACCCGACAGTCGTCATTATCGCCTCAATCTCGAACATATCAGCGTATGCCATTAGTCGAATAGCAGATTCCATATCATCAGGCTCTACATCACAATCCCCAATATCCGTCATAACCACAAGACGTGGTTTCAAAGACGAATTGTTATCTTCTGCAAGAACATTAGCAGACAACAACAATAATATTGATAACAAACAAGTTACGATTCTCTTCATAAGGTTAAAATTTTATCCAAGTTGCATTTCTCCACAATGTTTCCATAGGTCCACGCTGATGATTCTTGTCCCATTGTTTCAAGATGATTATCTGAATGGTAATCATGACAATTCCGACCAAAAGCGACCACGTTGCACCAAGGTCATCACAGAGTTTGAAGCCCCATCCATAGAACAGAACTGAGCCGAATACAGACTGCATGAGATAGTTTGATAGACTCATTCTTCCGAAGAAGCATACATTACCGAGAATCTTGCAGAAAGGCTTCCAACGATACCACAGAAGCACTATTGCAGATACCTCGGAAAATAGTATTAGCATATTGGTGATAGGATTTGTCCATACGCTGAACCTACCCATATCCACATTTGAACCAATGAGGCATAGCGGGAAACATATAATCAGCACCCATAGCCATATACGAAGGTTATTACCCTCGTTATAGAACAGGCGATGACGACCTACGAGTATTCCGAGATAGAAGAATGCAAGTGTCTGTGTCAGACGACCAGCCCACAAAGCCCAAGCCAGATTTGCCACATAAGCTATACGCACGTTTGTTATTCCTGACTCCCAGAACGAACCGTTAATGTTCGCTTCTGTTATTTTAGCACATTCAGCCCAAAGTTCGTCTTCAGGAAACTTCCATCCAGATACAAGACTGTATATTTCAACAGGCTGTGCAAGAAGAAATATGGTGATAGCCCACAACCATCGTGTAGGTATATAGCCGGCAGGAATCATCAACAAACCAATTGAAGCATAAGAAGTTAGAATATCACCATTATAGAAGAAGATATTGATTAATCCTATGATGAATAGCAACACCATTCGCCACGCAAAGCGCAGAGAGAAGTCCCTACCCTTCTGTTCCTGATTATCTCGCATTATAAAGAAGCTCACGCCAAAGAGCATAGCAAATATTCCATACATTTTGCTTGAAAGCAGAACTTCACACACAGAAAAGACTGTAGCATCAGTTGACAAAGCCATAGACTTGTCATCAAGAAAGATGTTGAAGTTCTCCAGACAATGAAATATTATAATACCCATCACAGCAATACCACGCAGAGCATCTGCAATCTCAATACGTGTATTGGGAAGACCTTTTGTTTTATACATGCAATTATTTATTGTTTAGATTTTGATTTTCTGAATGCAAAGTTACTAAATAATCACGAGATATCCAAAGAAGTAACATGAATTTTTGAAGACAGAAAACGCAGAATGGACGAACTATCAATCAACAAATGGTAACATAATATCAGTTACCCAAACACAGCCTCGAAGCGTTGCAAAATAATAATTATACATAATAAGACATTTAAAGAATGTAGGGGATAGTCCCCTTATTTGGTAACAGATACTATGTTACCTTTCCTTTTTCGTGTGATACCGCCTCTGTCTGGTATGATGTCAACGAATGCAGTATAATAACAACTAAAACTGTATACCTAAATCTGGCAAAGACACTCAGAAACAAATGGTAACATAGTATCAGTTACCAAACACACACACCGGGAAAGGTTGCTTTATAATGCTTATTATATAAATAAATTTTATTTATATAATAAGACCTTTAGGATGTATGGGGATAGTCCCCTTATTTAGTAACAGTTACTATGTTACCTTTCCCTTCTCGTGTGATGTCGTCTCTGTCTGGTATGATGTCAACGAATGCAGTATAATAACAACTATTACTGTAAACCAAAATCAGGGAAAGATAAAGACTCCCCGGAGACAAATGGTAACATAGTAACTGTTACCAAACACACTGACCCGGTATAGTTCCGTTTCTCTTCCATTGTAGGTCCGTTCTACCTCCGTTGTAAATCCGTTGTAAGTCCGTTCCCTATATTCGGAGGGGAAGCGGACGTAGAAAAAGTAAAAAGTTAAAGTTTAACTCAAAAACTGAAACCCACTATTTGAGATCAGAAAATTAAAACGCAAAGACACAAAGGCGCAAAGTCCATTTTTTAACACGAATATTTTTCACTAAGGTTCAACAAACTTCGCAAGTTCCAGAATGAACAAGCCTCTGTTTCTTTTTCATTCGCTCTTCCTTCGCTGATCCTTCGCTATTCCCTCGTTCATCCATCGATCCTGAGCGAAGAAATAAGCGAAGGAACAGCAATGGAACTATGGGAAGCTACGAAACGAGAGCAGAAGCAGATATCAAGTCTATTATCGTTCTGTCTTTATTTCCTTAAAACCTTTAAATCGTTCATCATGCCTATATGCATATCCTGTACCGATAGGCACAAACAGAGTGCTGTCGGTTAAATCAGAAAAAGCGAATGCATACACATTTATTTCTATATTTTCAGGATGCTCATTACGTAAATGCATTTCCTTTAGATTAGTACAGTCTTGGAATGCAGACTCCCCAATGCTTTTCACACTATTCGGTATCTCTATCGAGGTAAGGAAGGTACAGCCACAGAATGCATGATCTTCAATGCTTGTAACGCTATTCGGAATCTTGTAATCTCCTTGTTTACCAGAAAGACAGCAAATAAGTTTTGTTAGGTCTTTTGTATACAGAACATCATCAACATTGGCAAAATATTTGTTAGTATCAGAAATACATATATCAATCAACGAAGTACAACCACAAAAAACACTATCACCAATACTTGTTACGCTATTCGGAATCTCAATAAAAGTCAGGGAAGAACAACCCAAGAATGCAAAAGCTCCAATACTAGTAACACTATTAGGAATCTCTATCGAAACAAGGGAGGAACACCCCCAGAATGCATCAAACCCAATTCTTGTAATACTATTAGGAATCTCTATAAAGTCGAGAGAGAAACAGTTATAGAAAACTGAATCTCCAATATTTCTTACGCTATTGGGAATCTCTATCGAGGTAAGAGAAGAACAATATGCGAATGCCATATCCCCAATACTAGTAACACTATTAGGAACCTCAAAGGATATCAATGAAGAACATCCTTCAAATGCCTTATTCCCTATGGATGTCACACTATTCGGTATATACAAAGATATCAGGGAAGAACAGCCATAAAATACAGCCTCCCCAATACTTGTAATACTATTAGGAATCTCGATAGAGTCGATGGAGGAACATTCCCAGAAGGCCTTATTCCCAATGCTTATAACACTATTTGGAATCTCTATTGAGGTTAGGGAAGAGCAAAATGAAAAAGCAGCCATTTTAATATTAGTCACACTATTAGGAATCTCTATCGAAGTAAGAGATGTACAACCTGTGAATGTTTCATATTCAATACATGTCACATTATCCGATATCTTTATCGAATTAAGAGAGGTACAGCCCCAGAATGCCATCTTTCCAATGCTTGTAACACTATTTGGAATCTCTATTGAGATTAGGGAGGTACATTCCTTGAATGTATCCTCCCCTATACTTGTCACATTATCCGATATATTGATAGAAATAAGAGAGGAACATTTATAGAATGCTCTTGCTCCTATACTTTCCACACTATCAGGAATTTCTATCGAGGTAAGGGAGCTACAGCCAGAGAATGCATTATCACCAATGAATGTTACACAATTCGGAATATCCAAAGAAACTAAAGAGGAACATCCATAAAATGCAGCATGTCCAATTTTTGTCACACCATTTGGAATCTTTACCATAGTAAGGGAAGTACAACAAGAAAATGCACCGTCTTCGATACTTTTCACACTATTAGGAATCACTATCGACCTAATGGAAGTACATCCTCGAAATGCAACACTATCTATATATGTCACACTATTTGGAATCTCTATTGAGAATAGGGAAGTACATCCTTCGAATGCATGCTCCCCAATGTTTGTAACGCCTTCAGGTATCACTACTTTTTTAACACTCCTATCACAACCGACAACTATTTTACCAGTTGGATCAAGGTACAAATATTTATCCATCTAATTTGTGGTATTAATTGTATATCAAGATTTTAGCGTATCTACTTTAAAGTAGGAATAAAGGTTTCACTACCATATCCATTATTCCTACTTTTTTATAAAAAGAGAATCACAATCCATCAAGGAAGACGGATTAATAGTTAATCCACTTCTTCAAATCCACCTTTCCCTCAAACATTTCGGCTTTGCGGATATTGGAGGTATTGGCTGGTTTCTCTAAGAGGAAACGATTGATGAAGGCAAGAACCTCTGGGAATTGCTCTTCTGGCAACTGACAATGTGGATGATTTCCGTTTATAGAATAACCCATACGGTCAGCAATACCGAAACGCTCCCATACCCTCATAGCGGCATTTACAGATACATAGCCAGACTCATCGGCAAGCCATTTGTAGTCGGTGTTACCAAGCATAAGGAAAGCACGAGGACATACGAGGGCGCATAACTCATGATGGTCGTATGGCAACTGATAGACGCTATCGCCATGAAACTGCTCCTTGAGACTATGCTTGAACCAATGGTAGTCAGTTCTGTCAAGGTCCTCAACACCATCAATGGTATGCGACACACGCCAAGCGGCTGCACCACCACCTCCTGGCTCCTGTGCTATGGTAAGAGCTACACGAGGATCGAAAGCTCCACAGAAAAGAGCCATCTTACCGGCATACGAACATCCCGTTACACCGATATGCTTTGTGTCAATCTTTGTAACCTCTGGGCCAAGAATCTCCAAGCCGTCAATGATACGCTGAAATCCCCATGCCCACATGCTATATGCTCCATTATCAATGAGTTCGGGATAGAGACGCACAAAACCATAGTTGGTTCGGCAGGTATCCCCACGGAACTGTGAATAGCCGTTTACCTGTCGCTCGTTATAGTTCATACGGGCAAGCGGAAGAGGATTGAGCAGGGTATCAGGAAGGGATATACGACTACTGCCTATCAGCAAAGGATAAGGCGCAGAACCCGTCTTTGGGTACTTGATATGTGAAGAGAGCGTGAGCGATTCCTTACCAACGGTAATGGTGACGAAGAGAGTGTCATTATCCATACGAGCCTTGATTTGGTCGCGCTTCACCTCTGGAATAATGCCAATCTCATGCTGTTGGATAAGACTTGAGATTTCGTTACGACGCTCGTTCCATTCGGTGAGATTACTTACCTCGCCACTTTTCTTTTCCCATTTAAGAGGATTTGGAAGACTATGAGATTCTGTGGTTTGGGCACAACTTACAGTTGGCATTACAATAGCCAATGTTGCTAGGAGTAATAGAATACGGTTCATTTACGTCAATTGAAAATTAAAGATTGAAGATTCATTATCGAGTGTAAAATTACAACAAAATTCTGAAACTGAGAAGATTTTTAGACGATTTATTGTAAAAAATTCTTTCAAGTCCAGAAAATACGCTATATTTGCATCATCTACTGATCTATTCCTTATAAAATCATCCCAGAAACAGGAAAGAGATACAGATTTTTTTCGGAAAAAATTATTATAACAAGGATCAAAAAAATTTTAACATCATTATGAAAATCGGAATTATAGGTGCAGGATGGATTGCAGAGAAGATGGCATTATCACTTCAAGCAAAGCCTCAGGATTGCGAGGTTTACGCAATAGCATCACGCAGCATTGAAAAAGCAAGGGATTTCGCACAAAAATGGTCAATACCCAAGGCATACGGCTCGTATGAGGAACTTGTGAGTGACAAGAATGTGGATATTATCTACATCGCAACCCCTCATTCACATCACTATGAGCATACACGCCTTGCCTTGGAGCATGGAAAGCCTTGTCTGGTGGAAAAGGCTTTTACGGCAAATGCACGTGAGGCAGAGGAACTTCTTGCTCTTGCAAAGCAGAAGAACCTATTCATCACAGAAGCTATATGGACACGTTATATGCCTCTTTCACATAAGGTTAAGGAGATTATGCAAAGTGGCATTATAGGTGAGCCAAGAATATTGACTGCCACACTCTGCTATATGATGGAGCATAAAGAGAGAATTGTAAGACCTGAACTTTGTGGCGGTGCCCTACTCGACCTTGGAGTTTACTGTCTGAACTTCGCAAGAATGTATTTCGGCACAGACATAAAGCGTACCGTTACGAATGTGCATATTGGTCCTACAGGAATGGATATGCATGAGTGCATCTCCTTATCATACGCTGATGGAAAGATGGCAAATCTGCAATCTGGAGCCTTGTGTCTTAATGACAGACAAGGTATTATAAGCGGTGTGGATGGTTATATCCGTGTTGATAATGTAAACTGTCCTGAACTTGTCGAGGTATATCGTAATTATGAACTCGTAGCAACCTACAAAAAGCCCGAGGATATGGTTACCGGTTATGAGTATCAGGTGTTTGAGTGCAAGCGTTGTATAGAGCAAGGATTGCTTGAATCCCCAATGATGCCTCATGAGGAAACCCTTTCAATCATGAAACAGATGGATGAGTTGAGAAAGGAATGGGGAGTAAAGTATCCGATGGATTAAGACCTAACCAACAGTCCTTCACCTACGACCCCTTTCCCGCCATTCGGGCACCCTTTCCCCGTAAAGGGGCAAGGGGATAGTAACAAGCCCTAAAATGGATTCCATGCACAATAGAAGGTAACTTTTCCCTTGCCCCTTCATGGGGAAAGGGTGCCCGAAGGGCGGGAAAGGGGTCGCAGGTTCGGAGACCTAGATATACTCATAACTATTCCCCACAATCTTCAGGTATCTCTCGAAATCCTCTCGACGGATGACAACTGTACCTCGACAGTCATTAGGGTGAAAGCTGAGAGTTTCTGCATCCTTGAGACAAGCATCAAGGAAGAGATGAACGTGGTGTTCAGTATCGTTGATAAGACCGAATGGAGACACGCTACCCGGCTCAAGACCGAGATATTTCATCATACGCTCTGGAGATGCAAAGCTAAGCTTGCCACAAGAAGGTAATCCTTGAGCTTGAAGCGTAGCCTTTAAACGGGCCTCAAGATCATGGATGTCAAAATCATGGTCGCAATGGTAGCAGATGAGATAATGCTTATTACCCTTATGGTTGCGCATAAAGATATTCTTACAATGCACACTACCATCATCCTTCCACCAACGCTTTGCCTCTTCTATCGTCTTTCCTTCAGGATGATTATAACATTCAAATGGAATATCGTGCTCCCTTAGAAAAGAGAGCACAGCTTCTTGACGGGGAGAGATGGCCTCTCCCCCCGCCCTCCCCCGTAGGGAGGGAGCCGGAGAACCTAATGCAGTTTCGTTACTCATTATATTATTTTTTTGCACAATACATACATTTCCCTTGCCCCTTCACGGGGAAAGGGTGCCCGAAGGGCGGGAAAGGGGTCTTTATTTATTATTTTGTTTTACCCTAAACTCCTTGAGTTGTTGGAAACAGCAGTCATCAATGATTTCCTCAAGCTTACGATCTGGATTATGACGTAGATAGCAGTTATAGTCAAAGATCATCATTTCACCATTCTCAGCGGTATATGGTTTCCAAGCAGGAAGTCCCTTAGCATTAGGATTGCCCGTATGAGCAAAGTTTGACCATACGGTACTCATTACATCTGCGAGTTTCTGGTCATCAGCCGTTGGATTTGGAAGATCGTTGCCTGCACGATGCAAAGTATTAAAGACAAACTTCAACTCATGTCCGTGAACAGAACCCTGATGAACAGGAGACTTCCATGTGAACATATACAGATAGGTAGGTGCAGGACGATTGGCTGAGATATAGTCGGCCGTGATGATTGTCTTTGGACGGAAAAGACGGTCGATTGAAAGCAGGTCGTTTGGAGAATGCTTTGGCCAAGCCTCGTCGAATGCCTTGATATATTCATCTGTACGATTGCCGAAAACTGGCAGAAGTTGCTGACGAGCCTCTTCCAAAGTTACAGGCTTATCGTATGTAAGGCGCTGAAGCTCATTGAAAGTTGTACCGATAAGAATAGGCTTACTATCAGAGAATGACGAGAATCCCGGTTGGAAAGGCTGTTGCATGAGAATCTCTCCGTCAGGTGAAGGACCGAATCCCCACATCATAGGAGTACCAGGCTTACGTGTGCCGATGCTCTTACCCATAGCACGCTGTCCAGCAGCATAAAGTTCTTTGTAAGGCACATCCTTTATTTTATCGATATTATCATTTGAAATACCGAGTTCTGCAAGAACTGCCTTGCCCAGAGATTCACTCATCTCCTTGGTGTTCACATTGAGGATTGTTCCACTAAGGATTATAGCCTTATGGAAAAGATCCTTAGCATCAGGCATACATAAGAGCGTGCCGACTTTACCACCGCCACCAGATTCTCCGAAGACAGTTACATTATTCGGATCACCACCAAACTGTGCAATGTTATTACGAATCCATTTCAAGGCTGCAACAACGTCCATCATTCCGACATTAGCAGAATACTTGTACTTTGGAGAACAAGCAGAAAGGTCGAGGAAACCGAGAATATTAAGACGATGGTTGATGCTGACAGAGACAACATCCTTTTGAGCGAGTTTCATACCAGGATCCCATTCTGACGTGCCGGAATCAAAACCACCGCCATGAAGCCATAGCATAACAGGTTTCTTTGCCTTGCGGTCTGTTGTCCAAACATTGATTACGCAGCAGTCCTCTGACATCTCATCCTTCGACATCTCACGTCCAGTAGGCTGCATAGTCATAGGGCCCCAGTGGTCGCAAACCATTACAGTGTCCCATTTATCAACAGGCTTAGGCGGCATGAAACGCTCAACCTTGGCGTATGGAATACCGAGGAAACCGATAGACCCCTCATGGTTGAATCCCTGCACAAGACCGGACTCAATACGAACTACATTCTCTTTTCCCGCATTTTGTGCAAAGCAAATACTCGCACATAATAACAGAAGCGATACTGAAAAAATCTTTTTACAATACATCTTTATTAATAGGTTTGTTATATAGTTTTGCGCAAAGTTAAGAAAAAAAACGTAATAACCCCACTTTTTTTATGCAAATGGATGTTTTTTTGCATTTTTTTCCAAAAAAATTAGGTCATACGGATATTTATTCTTATTTTTGTGGCAAAATATCATACCAAAAACACCAAACGAAAAAAAATACCATTATGAAGATATTAAAATATACACTTATTCCTCTCTTTCTGATATCAAGTGGTATAATCGTTGCCCAGACTTCATTGTCAGGCAATCCAATCATAACCCACACGTATTGCGCAGATCCATCAGCAAGGGTGTTTGGCGATACTTTGTGGCTTTATCCAAGTCATGACAAGGATGATGCCACGGATTTTCTTATGGATGACTTCCATGTGTATAGCACCACGGACATGAAGACATGGACAGACCATGGTGTTATCTACAAGCCATTGGAAGATGCTAAATGGGCAAAGTCCCGCACATGGGCCCCCGACTGTATAGAGCGTAACGGCAAATACTACTTCTATTATGCTACCGACACGGAGAATATAGGTGTGGCTGTAGCTGATTCGCCTGCAGGTCCTTTCCATGATCCTCTTGGCCATCCTCTTATCTCGAAGAATACTCCAGGAGTGGTGTGTGACCGTATGTTCATAGATGCATGTCCGTTTATTGATGATGATGGTCAGGCCTATCTCTTCGTAGGTCAGAATACCGTGAACGTAATAAAACTTAACGAGGACATGATCTCGTTCGACGGCAAGGTTGAACAAGTGAAAGGCGCTCAAGATTTCTTCGAGGCAGTATGGGTACACAAGCGCAATGGCATATACTATATGACATACGCCACAAGTCCTTTCCGTCGTGGCAAGAAACAGGAGATTGCATACTGCACAAGCGATTCACCTCTCGGTCCCTATACCTATCAGGGAGTAATACTGCAACCAGTAAACAGCGGTACCACACATTGTTCCATCGTAAACTACAAGGGACAGGACTATATGTTCTACCACACATCGGATATAAGTCGTATCCTTGCATCTGAGTATTACAATGCATACCGCCGTTCTGTAAGTTGTGATTCTCTGTTCTATAACGAGGATGGAACAATACGTCCGATTCAACGAACCATCAACGAGAAGAAGTTCAAGCTAAATGATATTTCAGACGACCGTAAGATGAACCTCATCGCTGCAAGTACACGTAGGCCAATGTTTCCGAAGGAAGGAAAGAGGATAACAATCAATGAAGGTGCAACACGTGCAGACCTGCAAAAATGCATTGACGAGTGTTCAGATGATGGTGGCGGTATGGTCGTCATCCCTGCCGGAAAATTCGATATGGACGGCCCGCTTGAACTGAAGAGCGGTGTGAATCTTCATCTCAGCGATGGCGCAACCCTGACATTTACCGACAATCCCGATGCCTATCTCCCTGTAGTATTGAGCCGATATGAGGGTATAGAAGTATATTCTCGCTGTCCTATGATACATTCACACTATCAGGAGAACGTTGCTATTACGGGCGAAGGCACAGCCGTAATTGATATAAACGGCCATGAGATGGCAAAATGGGGAAAGACAACTAGAATTGAGGATGCAGGGGATTTCCTGCTCGGCACAAATGGAGAAACACCTGATTTTTCCGATGTAAACCGTCTCAGGGAGATGGGCGACAAACTCGTACCTCTGTCTGAGCGTATCTTCGGTGAGGGAACAAAGCTACGTACTAGCGCCATAGAGTTCTGCTCATGCTCACGCGTTCTCATAAGCGGCATAACCCTGAAAAACTGTCCTTTCTGGTGCATCCATCCACTTTATTGCGAGGATGTTGTAATCAATAACGTAAAGATTGACTCCAACTACCCTAACAACGACGGAATAAGTCCAGAGTCAAGCAAGAGGGTTGTCATTGAGAACTGCGAATTCAACACAGGCGACGATGCCGTTGCGGTGAAGTCCGGACGCGATGCCGACGGCAGACGCATAGGTCGTCCGGCAGAGGATATTGTAATCCGCAACTGTAAGATGAAGTCCAAAGGCAATGGCGTATGTATCGGCTCAGAAATCAGCGGAGGCGTGAAGAACATTTTCATGAGCGACATTGAGGTTGATGATGTAAAGAATGGCATTCTATTCAAGTCGAATCTTGACCGTGGAGGCTATATAGAGAATGTATATGTCAACGGAATAAACATAAATACGGTTGCAGGTGCAGCCCTGCGCTTTGAGACCAACTATCTGCATTATCGTGGCGGTAACTTCCCCACCCGATACAATAACTTCCGCATCAACAACGTCAACGTCGGCAAATCAGCTGAGTTCGGCATCTTCTACGAAGGCAACGAGGAAGAGCGCATCACGGATGTCAAGGTAACAAACTTCAAAGTGGAAACAGCCAAATGGCCTTATTACCTGCACAATACGAAGAACTGCACGTTTATAAACTGTAAAGTGAATAATCAGCCTATACCAGAGGCTCCAGAAGATAGTAAGGCTAAACGAACATGTGATGTTTGGTAAAGAAAACAACAATAACATTCGGCAACCTTTCCTAACATAAATTAGGAAGGGTTGTTTTTTCTTTGTATATTTTAACTGAATGTCTCTCAATAAATGGACAATCATTACGTTAATTATAGAAAGTATTTAAGATAACAAATAAATTTGCATATATTCAAAACAAAAAGCAATTATGAAAAAGATCATTTTTTCAATGATACTTTGTGCTGTGGCATTCGCTGCAAAGGCACAGGTAGAAAGTATTGATTTCAAGAGTAATTTCCGTGATGACTTCGGCGTTGGCGTTGGTATTTCAGCAGCCCTCGGCGACGAATTCGAGTTCTCACCAAGTGCAAACATCTATTTCTGGGATTGTGGTACTCATTTCGACTTTGAAGCAGATTTCCATTACAAGATAGACCTCGGTCATAAATTCACATTATACCCTATCGCTGGCGGTGTTCTCTGCTATTCAAATCTCAAAGACGGTCATACATGTCCACATCACCCTCATCCACTCCCACACGAGGACAAGTACTACGATGGTAAAACAAACTTCGGCGTAAATATCGGTTGCGGTATCAAGTATGACATTAATGCTAAAATCGCAGGATTTGCAGAGACAAAATACCAGTGGGTAAATGAAGATTATCTTGACTATGAAAGAGCATACCTTTCTCTCGGTATTAAGATAGCAATCTAATATAACAATATAAATATTAAAAAGGAGTACGGTTTTTCTGTACTCCTTATTTTTTTCCTCCTAATAAAGTAAGTCTATAGGAAAAAGAGAAAAAAAAGACGAAAAACGTACAAAAAGTCAATTTTTACTTACTTTTTATTACTATTTCACAAATATATAAGAAAAATCGTAAAAAAACTTTTTTATTTCGATTAATTTATATATTTTTGCATTCAACAAATCAATAACTCATTTCCTCGCCTTAACCCTTTGAGGCGGAATAAGATGATTCGAAAACAAACATGAGTACACATACAAGAACAATCCGTAGTAAACATACACAGTTCAAGTTAAAGGAACCACCCATGTATAATGTCATCATGCACAATGATGATGTTACGACTATGGACTTTGTTGTTTACGTTCTTGTAAGAATTTTCAGGAAAAGTGAAGAGGATGCTGAAACATTAATGCTAAAGGTTCACAATGAAGGAAGCGCAGTCGTCGGCACTTATTCCCAAGACATAGCCCAAAGCAAGGCAAATTACACCATGAATCTCGCCAAGGCAAACAATTATCCACTAAAACTTACAATCGAAGAAACAAGATGATACATCCTATATACGACATAGAAACCAATTATTTCACCGAAAGCCTAAATAGAGCACTTCAGGTTGCTTTAGATGACGCTACAAAATTCCGCTCAGAATTCATCACTCCTGAGCATCTTCTGTATGCCATTTCCTATCAGGCGGCATTTATGTCGTTCTGTGAGATTGCTGACGTGGATATCGATGAAATGCACAACGAGCTGTTCGGTTATATAATAAGCATCGATGCTGTTCCTGATGATGAGGAATACATTCCTATGCTGTCAACAAATCTCCACGAGATTGTTCAGCGTATGCAGTATTTCGCTATGTCGAAGACAAAAAAGCATATCGAGGATCTCAGCCAGACGGAAATTACAGCAGACTCTTTGCAGCACGGCACCATCCTTGAAGTAATGTATATGCTTAATGAACTTAAGCATAGCATGGCTCAATATATTCTGAACAAGTATATCACCTTCAAAAAAGACTGGTTCAAGAACATCAACCTCTTCTATAGCCAATATGAGGAAACGCCTGAAGCTGAAAGCATTGAGGATGAAGCTGAAGATGAAACTGCAGAGGCAAATAAGCCACAGGTACATGCAGAGGCTTATATCAACGGCAAGAAGGTTGATCTCTCTGGAACTGCTATATACGACAAACTTATGGCAAGTGCAAATAGATTGCTCGGTTCATTACAGTCGATGGAAATCCATAAGCAGGATGAGCCTCAGAGTCAACCTCAGCAGAAGAAAGAGCCTTGGGAACAGTATCTCACTTGCATAAGCGAGGAATATGTAAACAGAAAACCTCTTATCGGGCGACAGAAGGAACTTGAGCATACCATACGCATACTTTGTCGTAAGGACAAGAACAACCCTATCTTCATAGGCGAACCTGGTGTTGGCAAAACCGCCCTCATATATGGTCTTGCAAAGATGATTGCAGAAGGCAATGTGCCAGAATCCATATCCGACAAGGTGATATATGGCATGGATATGGCTTCTCTTGTTGCCGGAGCAAGCTACCACGGAGAGTTCGAGAGGCGTGTCAAGGAAGTTCTCGACGGAGCAAAAGCCAAAGGAAATGCCATTCTTTATATAGACGAGATTCATACCATCTGTGATACTGGTGGCGGCAATAGCTCTATGAATGCAGCAGAGATGTTGAAACCTTATCTTGAGGATGGCAGCATACGATTCATAGGTTCTACCACATATCAGGACTATAACAAGTCGTTTGCCAAGCACAAGGCAATTGCACGACGATTCGGACAGATTGATATCAAGGAGCCTTCTGTAGATGAGACCATTCAGATTGTCTCTGCCCTACTCCCTATCTACGAGAAACACCACGGTGTGAAATATGATGAGGAGGCTGTGAAATATGCCGTTGAACAGAGCGATGCCCGCATCTGCGACCGTTTCCTTCCCGACAAGGCTATTGACATAATCGATGAGGCTGGCGCTTATCTGCAACAGAATCCGCTCCTTAACAAGAACGGAGAGCCTAAAGCTGCACGCTATCAGAAAGTTAGTAAGGATATAATAAAAAAGATTCTCATTGAAGTTTGTCGTATTGACGCTAACGCACTTGCAAGCGAGAATAACGATGCTCTCAAGAATCTCGACAAGCGCATAAGCAGCAATATCTATGGTCAGGATGAGGCTATCAAGAAAGTGGTACGTGCCGTTATGATGTCAAAAGCCGGACTTATGGAGCCAGACAAGCCTAT